>Ga0209452_1000030_pt1 | contig 119164 bp, 114 predicted proteins | sample WorMetimpBELIZE1_FD_187388 | JGI IMG/M metagenome (GOLD analysis project Ga0209452, IMG submission 187388) | Marine gutless worms symbiont microbial communities from Max Planck institute for Marine Microbiology, Germany - Olavius imperfectus... | ecosystem: Host-associated > Annelida >... | reverse complement strand
CATGCTACTTCGCTCCGGCTGATAAACCGCTTGCTTCATGGAGCGAAGTAGCATGGTTTGGATAAGCTCAGCTTCTGGGCGGTCGCCTAAACGGGCTAACACTTGGGTAATTTCTTTTGGTGTTGGTTCGTCACTTAATGTGTTTTCGATCCCAAGTTCACTTAAAAACTGAGTAAAGTTACCTAATTTTTCTTGATCTGGCTCATCGTGCACACGGTAAAGCGCGCTGGCTTCGTGCTTTTCTAATAATTTAGCCGCCGATACGTTGGCTAAAATCATGCATTCTTCAATTAATTTGTGCGCATCGTTACGAACAACTGGCACAATGGATTCTATTTTTCGGTGTGCGTTAAATACAAAACGCGTTTCGAGTGTTTCAAACTCAATAGCACCACGGATTTGGCGCGCCGATTTAAGCGCCATATACATTTGCTGTAAGTCAGTTAAATGTGGCACAACGGGGGCGTATTCTTCGCGTAGTTTTTCATCGCCTTGTAAGATGGCATTTACTTTGGTGTAGGTTAAACGCGCGTGCGAGTTCATCACCGCCTCGTAAAACTTATAACCCGAAAGCTTGCCAGCCTCTGATACCGTCATTTCGGCAACCATACAAAGGCGGTCTACTTTGGGGTTAAGCGAACACAAACCGTTCGACAACACTTTTGGCAGCATTGGGATTACTTGCTCAGGAAAATACACTGAGTTACCGCGAGCAATCGCTTCTTTATTTAGCGGCGTGTTCATACCTACATAATGCGATACATCGGCGATAGCTACCCATAAACGCCAGCCGCCAGATTTTTTACGCTCACAATACACGGCATCATCAAAGTCGCGAGCGTCTTCTCCATCTATGGTAACCAGTGGCAGGGTGCGTAAATCTACACGGCCTTGTTTGTCGGCTTCTTCGACAAATTCACCTAAATGAGCAACTTGCTCTTCCACTTCTTCTGGCCATACGTGTGGAATATCGTGGTTACGCAGTGCCACCTCTATTTCCATACCTGGCGCTAAATGCTCACCTAAAACATCAACTACTTTACCTACCGCGTTCATGTTGCGGCTTGGGTTTTGCGTAATTTGCACTTGCACCATTTGGTTATGGCGCGCGCCGTTTTCACTGCCTGGTAGAATAATAATATCTTGGGTAATACGTGGGTCTTCTGCGACAACCACTGCAATACCATGCTCAACAAAGTAGCGCCCTACAATAGGGGCACGCTCGTTGGTGAGTACTTTAATTATGCGGGCATCACATTTTGAGCCTGAACCACGTTTTGTGCCTTTAGCAAGTACAATGTCGCCATGTAGCACTAGGTTCATTTGATGCTTGGCTATGAACCAATCTTTGCTCTCGCCTTCAACTTCTAAAAAGCCAAAACCGTCTCTGTGGCCAATTACTTTGCCTTTGGTTAAACCGGCTTCGTCAATTAGGGCGTAACATTTAAACTTATTAAAATACAATTGACCATCGCGCTCCATGGCACGAAGACGGCGCTTAAATGCAATTTGGCGTTCAGTATCGTTAACAGCTAATTCATCACAAAGTTGCGTAAAATTAGCTGGTTTTGAACGCTCTTGAAGGTGAGTAAGTATAAACTCACGACTAGGGACTGGGTTTTCGTACTTTTCTTGTTCTCGGCTGAGATTTGGATCTTGGTTTGACATTCACTATCTTGTTAATTGGTTATGTAGGTATTTTAACCCATATACATAAAATGAGACAGGTAAAAGCGTATGAAACTTTTAATAAACCGTATTAATTGTTAAAACATACGCTTAATGACCTTACTCATCGCTTAATATAAATGCGATTATAGCCAACCTTTTTGCTTTGCTATACGCGCTGCATCTACACGGTTGGTGGCATTGAGTTTTGCGATAGCATCAGATAAATAATTACGAGTTGTGCCTTCGCTTATAAACAGCTGTTTGGCTATGTCGCTTGTTTTTAAGCCATCGCTTGCAAGCTTAAGTGCTTTGCGCTCTTTATCAGTGAGCGGGTCGGCATCATCAAGCGCGTTAATGGCAAGTTCTGGGTCTATCACCTTTTGCCCTTGCATTACTTTTTTAAGTGCATTGATTAGCTCATCACTTGGCGCTTCTTTTAAAATAAAGCCTTTAACGCCTAAAGCAAGCGAACGCCTAATATAACCCGCTCGCGAAAAGGTGGTCATAATAACCATTTTAATGGACGGGAACGCGGCCGCTACTTGCTCACTTAGCTCTATACCGCTCATGTGTGGCATTTCAATATCGGTTAAAATTATGTCTGGTAATGCCTCATCGGCCAGTGCTTTTATTGCATTGAGGGCATCTTGGCCGTTACTGGCTTGGCCTATCACTTCGATATTAAAATCAAGGCTTAACAATGCCCCTACTGCGTCGCGCACGAGTGCTTGATCTTCCACTAAATATACTTTGATCATTGTTAATCCTTAGCTGAAATTGGCAGCATTACGTTTAAAGTAAACGTATCGCCACAGGTAAAAGTGGCATGGCCATTAAGTTGCTCTGCGCGCTCTTTAATACCATTTAAACCGTTACCTGCGTTTAACGTGCTGCAAGGTGCGTTATCAATCACACTTATTTGCAGCTGATGCTGTGTTTGCTCTATGTGTATCTCACAGTTTTTATTACTGCTATGGCGTAATAAATTAGTGACTGCTTCTTTAATTATAAGCCCTGCTATTCCTTCTACTTTGGGAGGTAAAGTATCTAATACAACATTAAAGTTAACGTTAAAGTCTTGTTCTATTAGCCTTTGTTTTAGTTGTGCTATTTGACTTATTAAATTGAGTTGCTTTAAATCGCTCACGGCGTTTCTTACATCGCTAAGTAACTGCCTTGCCAGCTCTGCCACTTGTGCTATTTCGTTATTGGCTTGCTCGTATCGCTCCCCTTGGTTTAGCTTATTAGCAAGTTCGGCTTTTAATGCAATAGATGAAAGTGAGTGGCCTAAAATGTCATGCAGGTCGCGGGCTATTCGCTCACGCTCTGCAATAGCGGCTAACTGCTCTAATTGGTTAGCACTTTCTTGCTCACGCATTTTATGCAAGCGCTCTTTTTGGGTTGCAATTCCAAAGGCCAATAGCGCCCCTGAAATTAATAAAGTGCCTGCTAAAAAGTATTTTATGTTTTCTATATCAGCTAAATAAGCACTTAGCATAACCGTAAATATGAGGCTAAAAACGGCGTATAACCTGCTTTTTTTAGCGTATGACTCACCCGCTATAAACGCGATAAAACCATATAAAGTAGAGGTGCCTGTGGTATAAAATGTGGCGCTAAAACATACCAAAAGCATAACAATAAACAATGTTGTTATGTGCTTTGTTTCACAATGCATGGCTTTTACGTAAAGCAAAATAAATACAATATATAAGGCCACGCTCATTACAATGGTATTGACTGGTAAGTTAGATAAGTTAAAAAGCGTGGGAAGTAAATAAAACCCAGTAAAAATTAGGGGCGCATATTCCCAAAACTTTTTATTACTGGGCTTTGAAAGCGTATTTGTTGTACTCATGCCAATGCCCCTAGTTCATTATTTTTGTTTATAACACTATTTTTATTAATAAATATAAATAACACAAAAATGTTAATGAGTATAAAGTAATCATTTATTGAAACACTAACGCTAAGTGATTCTAAAAACTCGCTAATAGCGAGACTTATTAAAATTAACGTATTCATAGCCACCTCCCTTTAAGATAAGTTAACTATGCCAGCACTTAAAATTAATCAGAGTGTGAAATGTCATCAGCTTTACTGACATTTGTCATGTTTTAAAAATTTCACCCTGAGAGTTCACACCCAGTGGTAAGATGATTAAAAAGGAGATGCCAATAATGCAGTCACAACAACAAAGCCTGATTTACTTACATATTGCCGTATTACTTTTTGGGGGCACTGCCCTTTTTGCCAAACTAATAAGGTTAAATGCGATTGATATTACGGTGTACCGCACCGCTATTGCTGGGTTGGCACTGTTAGCTTTGCTGCACTTCCAAAAAAAACAAATTAAGTTAAATAAACCAAAAGATTACCTTATTGCATTATTTTTAGGTGTGACGGTTGGCATGCATTGGGTCACTTACTTTGCCGGAATGCAAATGGCTGGTGTAACAGTGGGCATGTTGGCCTTTTTTAGTTATCCAGTGATAACGGTGTTTTTAGAGCCACTGTTTTATAAAAGTAGACCACAATTAAAAGATATAATAAGCGCTGCAGTGGTTGTATTAGGCATATACTTACTCGTACCCAGCGCTCATTTAGGCGACGATGTAACGTTAGGAGTAATTCTTGGCGTAGTATCGGCTTTGTTTTTTTCAATTAGAAATATCACTCATAAGCGCTTTTTTAGTCAGTACGGCGGCCCACAGACCATGTTTTACCAAACCTTAGTCGCCAGTGTTATGCTTTGCGCTTTTATTGAAGTGCCGGTGTATGAGGTGACTAACCACGACCTTATTTTAATTGCTGTGGCGGGTATTATTTTTACCGCTACACCGCACTCGCTATTTGCAGCGAGTTTAAAACACTTATCGGCCGCTACTGCGGGGTTAATTTCGTGCTTGCAGCCGCTTTATGGCACGTTGCTGGCTATTGTTATTATTCATGAAAGACCAACATTACTTACATTTATTGGCGGTGCACTCATTGTAAGTGCTGCTTTTTTTGAAACATGGTCCATCAATCAAAAGGCTAAAAAATGAAAATATTTGCGCATCGAGGGGCAAGTGGCCATTACCCAGAAAACACTAAAAGCGCTATTTTAGAAGCGTTAAATGTGGGAGTAGATGGTATTGAAGTTGATATTCAAAGTGCGCTTGATGATTATATGCTCATACACGACTCGTGGTTAGATAGAACCACCAGCGGGCACGGAAAAGTAAGCGACTTTACGGCGCAGCAACTAAGCCAGCTGGATGCCGGTAACGGCGAGCAAATTCCCACTTTACAGCAATTACTCGATTGGAATAACAATAAAACATTACTCAATATAGAGCTAAAACATACCTTTGAGCTTGAAAAGTTTGTCAGCATTTTAAATAGTAATATTGCTAAAGGCATTATTACTAAAGGTAATATTTTAGTGTCGTCGTTTGATCACCATCAAATTCATTGGCTAAAAAATAGGTTACCGTGGTTACAGATTGGCGCATTAACCTCATCAATTCCATTAAATTATGCACAGTTTGCACAAAAGCTTAATGCGTTTAGTGTTCATGTAGACAAAAGCTTTGTAAATAAAGCCTTTGTAGATGATGCCATAGCGCGGGGTTTGCACGTTTACGCCTACACCGTAGATAGGCCAGAAGACATAGATTTTATGCTTAAAATTGGGGTGCATGGTATTTTTACAAACTATCCTGCTCGTTCTAAAAAATATTTAGCAAACATTATTACTTGAGTTAACGGTAACTTAGCCGATAATCTCTAAATTAGGTAGCGAGCAATGAGTGGCGTAATGCAAATTTATAATTATATTGAACAAACATTTTTTTATACGCTTACGCGTAAAATTGTTGGTAACTTAAGCTTTGTATTTTTGTTTCAGGCTATTACGTTATTTTGGTTGTATCAAAGTTTAAGTGAACAGCACAGCATGAGCGCTTTTTGGATACTAACTTTAGTTATTGTAGCGGTTTTTGCCTTTACTATTTTTTATATGCGCTACTTAATAGTAAGACCTGTAAAAGCGATGTGCGACACTTTAGTAAATATTAACCAACAAGAAGCAAATTTAGCCGCTAACTTACCGCAGTTTTCCTTTGATGAATTTAAAGAGTTAAGTACGCAATATAATTTATTTACTAACCATCTAAGCGACTTACTAAGTACAACGCACGCCAGCGCTAAAGCCAGTGAGCAAAGTAATGTTGATGTAAATACCGCGATGCAAAAGACACAGCAATTAAGTGAGCAGCAAACTCAATTAAGCCACTCTATAATTAACGCAAGTAACCAAATAGTGCATAGCTTAGAGGGCATTGTTAGTAATACTGACAACGTGCACAGCGTAAACAGTGAGCATTTAGACTTTGTTAAACTTTCTTCGCAAGAGCTTGCAAGCCTTGTGGAGAAGGTATCGCTAATAGGTACTTTACTGCAAACATTTTCAAAAACAGTGTCTGGCCTCAAAGAAAACAGCGAAAACATTCGCAGCATTTTAAAAATGGTTGAGGAGTTTTCAGATCAAACTAATCTATTAGCGCTCAATGCGGCTATAGAGGCTGCGCGTGCTGGTGAAGCTGGCAGAGGCTTTGCCGTTGTTGCTGATGAAGTGCGTACCTTATCGGTAAAAGTAAGTGGTGCAACCCGACAAATAAGCGACTTTATTAACCAAATGAACGAGCTAGTAAGCGAAACTAACCAAGAAAGCGAGCAATTAATTATCCACTCTAGTACCGCACAAAGCGCTATTAGCAATACCTCACAAGGGTTTAACGCTATGCTAGGTGAGTTTGAACAAAACCAACAGCAGTTGCAACAAATAGCCGATGCGGTCCACACTCTCGAGCAAGTCCAACAGCAAACGCATCAATCGGTAGCGCAAATAGTTAGCTTGGGCGAAGAGGCTAAAAACTCGATTGACCATGCACTGAGTAATAGCCAACAATCACACGCCCTTAGCCAGCAAACACAGCAGCAGTTAAAGCGCTTTGTGCAATAGCGATTACAAAACAATGCTGAGCTGTGAATTTCCTACTATTTTAAAGGCAACATTCAACAGTGCTTTATAAATATGGTAAATTACGCAGCTAATTATTTAAGTGTGTAATGTGCGTGAGTAACTCAACCCCAAACTACCAACAACTAGCCAAAAATATTAAAGCCTGGGGCCAAGAACTCGGCTTTAGTGAGGTGGGTATTACCGATATTGATCTATCTAAACACGAAGCACAATTACAGCGCTGGCTAGATGCGGGCTACCATGGTTCTATGGAGTATATGGCAGCTCACGGCATGAAACGCGCTCGCCCCGCTGAACTAGTGCCTGGCACCCAACGGGTTATTTCGGTAAAAATGAACTACCTGCCCCCCGATGCTAGTTTTGCCAAAACACTAAAAAACACCGAAAAAGCCTACATTAGCCGTTACGCATTAGGGCGTGACTATCACAAATTAATGCGTAACCGGCTAAAAAAGCTAGGTCAAAAAATAGAACAAGAAATTAGTGATTACGGTTTTAGGCCGTTTGTTGACTCTGCCCCCGTACTTGAGCGCCAACTGGCCGAAAAAGCGGGGCTAGGCTGGCGTGGTAAACACTCCTTATTAATAAATAAAGAAGCCGGCTCATGGTTTTTTTTAGGAGAGCTTTTTGTTGATTTACCACTGCCTATTGATAGCGAAAACACGTTAGAAGGCTGCGGAAAATGCGTTGCTTGCATTACGCTTTGCCCAACAGGGGCAATTGTAGAGCCGTATGTGGTAGATGCGCGTAAGTGCATTTCGTACTTAACCATAGAGCATCAAGGGCCTATACCTGAACAATACCGTGCATTATTGGGTAATCGAATATATGGCTGTGATGACTGCCAATTGGTTTGCCCATGGAACCGTTATGGTCAAATTACCGATGAGCAAGACTTTCACCCGCGAACACAACTTAAAGATAAAGACTTAGTTGAGCTATTTGCGTGGGATGAAGCTACATTTTTAAAAAGCACCGAAGGCAGCCCCATTCGGCGTATTGGTCATGAACGCTGGCTGCGTAACTTAGCGGTGGGTTTAGGTAATGCCGATTTTAGCCCTAGCATTATTAATGCTTTAAAAAGCAGACATGAGTCTAGTTCAAAGCTAGTAAAAGAGCATATAGAGTGGGCGCTTGAGCAGCAAAACAATAAACAAAGAGAACAACTGCGTAAAACACAGCGCCTAATAAGAATAGTCGAAAAAGGCTTACCTCGTGATGCATAAATCACTCATGTAAGCCTTAAAGTAGGAAGGTTTTACTTTTTCAGTAGCAAAGATAAATCTTGTTCAATTTCGGCAAAGGCAGCTTTAACTTTTTTAACCGACTCCTCTCTGGCAACTGAATTCTGAATTGTTTCATCCACTTTTTTGTAGATGAAAATTTCTTGATCTTCATCTAGTCCCATTGTGGGTATGCGTATTTCAAGCTCTTCTTGTAATTGCTTAAATACTTTTTCGTTGCTTTCTCGGTTTTCGTTTAGCAGCTCAATTAAACCATGAAACTTGCTATGCACTGTGCTGGCTACATCATTGAGCTTTTGCTGCTGTGACTCTAGCATTTGCTTAGTCATAATTGCACGCAGTTGCTGCTCGGTTACGCTAACAATAAAGCAAACATGGTCACGAATACGCCCATGTTTATCTGGGTCGTGATCTGGCATATTCAAAATCAGCAGACTTATCATCTCGTAGTTAACTAATATACGGTGAGAGAATTCATGCAAACGGCCTTTGTTTTTAAGCATATCAAATAGCTCAACCACAATGGGTGAACACACCCCGCTTAAAGCAAAATGCTCAATCGTATCGCCATGCCTAAATTCAACGTTACTTTGCAGGTCAAACGTTTGCAAGCATTCAATTAAGGCTTTACCTAAATCTTGTGGGTTATTAATAAAGCCAATGTTTTCAATGTAGTTAACTATTTGACCCATTTCACTACTATTGGCCATAGCGTTAAATGCGGTAGACGTTGCATCTTCTACTTGTTTTTCTAGGCTTTGCTTTTCTATTAAAACCTGGTTTAAGTTTTTAAGTTTTGATTTGAGCTCATCATGTCCAAACGGTTTTACAATGTAGTCCTCAGCACCGACTGAGTAACCTTCCATCCGCTCTTCGACCGTGCCCCTTGCAGATACAAACATAACAATTATGTGCGCTGTATTTGGATTTGCCTTTAATGCTTTACACACTTCGTAGCCATTCATTTGTGGCATACTCACATCAAGTAAAATAACTTGAGGCATGTAGCCCTCAACCATGGCTAAACACTCAGGGCCGCTTGTGGCAACTTGTAATTCGAAATCAAGATCTTCTAAAATTTCTTCAATAATTTCAAGGTTGAAAGGTTCATCATCTACAGCAAGAATTTTAGTTAAGGCCATATTTTCATCATCCAATTAAATATCATTAAACATTAATTACGCAAATACTCAGCTATCTTGTACTACCAGCTTTTCATCTGCTAAATGCTCATCTAAATCTATTTCTAGGGGTACCTGAATCCTAATTGTTGCACCACCATCGCTATTATTACTTGCCGTAATTTCACCTTGATGAAGCGCTACAAATTCTCTACAAAGCGCAAGTCCTAAACCTGTACCACCAGCACCACTGTTGGTTTTACTGCTTTGTACAAATTTAGTAAACACGTGCTCTAATTCATCCTCAGGTATACCTATTCCGTTATCTATTACATCAATAGTGGCGCTGTTTTGATCAGCCATTAAATTCACTTGAATACGGCTCTTAGGCTCACTAAATTTAAGTGCATTGCCTAATACGTTGCGCATTAGCTGATTTATTTGCTCCTCATCACATTGCACAACAACGGGTCCGGGTTTTGAAAAAATAATTTCAATTTCTTTTCCCATAGCTGTGCCCGACACATCATCAATGCTGGTTTTTATAATACTGTCAATATTGTAAGGACGAGGGTTAAACGGAAACTTACCCACATCCAACTTAGACAAATCAAGTAAATTGTTTAATAACGACAGTAAGCGCTCACCACTGCTTTCTATACGTGATAAGTATTTTAAAAGTTTATCTTTGGCAAAGTCGCCGGCCTCTAACTTGCTCAGACCAAATCGAGAAAAACTTAGTATAGAATGCATAGGGGTACGTAGCTCATGAGACATATTTGCTAAAAACTCTGATTTACTTAAATTAGCCGCTTCAGCTACATTTTTGGCGTGCTCTAACTGAGAAGTACGCGCGCGTACTTGCTCTTCAAGTAGGTCTTTAGCTTCTAAGAGTAATTCTTCTTTTTCTTTTAAATGTGTGACATTTTTAAATATAACCGCTAACGCTATTTCGCCATGGTGGTCAATTTCGTTAAATGAGCCAACCAGTGGAATATACCCGCCTTCTGTTTTTTGCACGCGTAAGTCGCTGCTAAATTGGCGATTACGATTAAGTGTGCTGATTTTATCTTTAATTTCAGCACTTGACTCTTCATCTAAAAATTCGAATACAGAAAAACCAGCCAACTTATCAAAAGGAAGATTGAACAGCCTTAAACACGCATCATTTGCTTCTATTACTTTACCGGTGCGTTCAAACAACATAATTGCATCTGGTGTGTTTTTATAAATAACTTGTAGTAGGCTGTCTTTTTCAATTAACGCATCAACAGTATCTTGTAAACGCTCTACAAGCTCGGCATTTCGGCGTTTTAAAAGCTCTGTTTGCCACAATTTATGTACCGATTGTAGTAGTACGTTATCGGTTAGAGGCTTTATTAAAACATCTTCAACCCCTTTACGAATCGCCTCAATCATTGAAACTTGCTCAGGGTGTGCAGTAAATAATAAGCAGCGACAATCTGGCTGAGACATTTTAATAGCAGAAAAAATATTTAAACCGGTACCATCTTCAAAGCTAAAGTCGCTAATTAAAATATCTATACTATTATCATTTGCCACTGCCACTGCGTCTGTTGCGCTGGTTGCGGTTAGCGTTTTGATATGCGCGCCGACTAAATTACTTTTCATTTTTTCAAGGCGCTCAGGTATATGATCAACAAGTAAAATAGTAGGCAGTTTTAAAACATGGCTAGAGCCAAGCTCTAAGAGGTTTTCTAGTAATGAGGTAATTTCTTTATTGGAAAAAAACGGATAAATAACCGTTGCATCTGGTACAAGTTTATTAAGCTCACTAAAGGCGGTAAGTTGTTCGCCGCTTTCGGCTTTAGGGGCAAGTAAAACGCAGCGGTCTTGTGAGATTGTTTGAGCTAACGACTTTACTACTTCACACGGTACTCCGTAGGCACCAATTACCAAATCGTACTGGCTGGTGTTAGAGTATAAATCGATCATAGAGTAATGAACGAGCTCAGCCTCACAACCTATTAACTCTAGTAAAACTTTTACTCTCATTGCGATAACACTGCTGCTATCTACAATTAAAATTTTTCGACTCATTAAGCCACACTATCGTAAAAAATTTATATGTTAATAGCGTAGCTTATAATTTCTTAGTTGGTATAGGATGTTAGACTTAATTTTGATTTTTTTACCGATAAGCTCCACAACTATTTTGGTAGGTGCTTGCCGAAAATAGTTAAGCTATAGTGTGTATTGTCCATTACCGCGATATTTGGCAACTCTCCCCATACGCTAAAACCAAAATGCTTAAATAGCTTAATACTTGGTAAGTTATGGCTAAATATAAAACCAAGCAATACATCAATTTTTAGCTGTTTAGCCTCTTTTTGCGCAAACTCCATCAGCTTTTTACCAAGCCCTTGACCTTGTGCCGCTTTGGTAATATAGATACTTATTTCTACGGTGCCATCATATGCGGGACGCCCATAAAACGATTTATAGCTTAACCAAGCAAGTACTTGACCATTTTCGCAATAAACATAAATCGGGCGTTTTTTAGAGTGGCTATTAAACCACTCAAGCTTACTTTCTACAGATACTTCCTCAGTATCGGCGGTCACCATACGCGAAGCGATGGTTTCGTTGTATATTGCTACAATGGTAGGTAAATCTTCGATAGTGGCTAATCGTGTAGTCATAAGCGCTTAATATTGTTGATCACTTTTGTGCATATTAGCGTAAGATAGACCAGTCAAACAATTATAAATTTAGGCGTTGAGTATGTTAAAAAAAACGTTACTGGGGCTGAGTATTTTTATTACCAGCTTAAGTGCCCAAGCAAATGACACATTACCCCACAAACAACAGCCACAATGCGAAGACTTTACAAATGTTGAGTTTCGTAAACTGCGTTCGAAAGAATCCTTAAACTTATGCCAATTTAAAAACAGCCCTTTACTTATTGTAAATACGGCAAGTAATTGTGGTTTTACATCTCAATTTGAAGGCCTTGAAAAAGTACACCAACAATACAAAGACAAAGGTTTAGTGGTATTAGGTTTTCCATCTGATGATTTTTTTCAAGAAGAAAACGATGAAAAAGACATAGCAAAAGTGTGCTTTATTAACTACGGCGTCACTTTTAATATGTTTGCCACCAGCGAAGTACGCGGCACTGATGCAAACCCACTATTTAAACATTTAAACGCACAAACCAGCTCACCTAACTGGAACTTTTATAAATACTTAGTATCGGCTGACCGTAAAACCATTAAACGTTTTAACAGTAAAGTTGCCCCTACTTCAAAGGAATTAATTGATGCCATCGAAAATACGCTACTCATCAATTAAGTTTATACTGGTACTGCGCGTTAAAACTAACTAGACTTACTTTAACGGTAAAATACATCAACTTTAAACAGGAGATTTTATGGCAGTGGCAAGTGCAAGGCACATTTTAGTAGACAGCGAAGCAGAGTGCTTAGATTTAAAAGCTAAGATTGAACAAGGCGAAGACTTTGCAGAGCTTGCAAAATCCTATTCAAACTGCCCTTCTGGTCAAGACGGTGGTGCACTGGGCGAGTTTGGCCCGGGTATGATGGTGCCTGAGTTTGATAAAGTTGTATTTTCAGCGCCCATTAACCAAGTACAAGGTCCTGTACAAACACAGTTTGGCTATCACTTACTAGAAGTGACAAGCCGCTCAGAATAACGTTGAGTTATCACAATATAAAAGCCGCTTATGCGGCTTTTTTTAGGAGCTATTATGAAACTGATAGGATCTAACCCTTCTCCATTTGTGCGCAGAGTAAGAATGTGGGCAGAACAAAACAATGTTGACTTGGCGCTAGTAAATCTCGATATTTTTTCTGAGCAAGACCGCCCTACCTTAGCCAGTAACAATCCCGCAAGTAAAATACCGGTTTTAATCGATGGCGATTTAACGCTAAGCGACTCAACTATTATTTTGCGTTACCTTATCGCCAAGGCTGAAAAAACACCACTAACTTGGTCGCAAGAACACCTACTTAATATTATCAACGCGTGTAATGACTCGTTAGTAGAATTAGCGCTTAGCAGACGCTCAGGATTTGATACTAGCGACGATAAATTATTTTTTAATCTGCAAAACGAACGAGTTGCACAAACATTGAGCTATTTAAATAGTCATTTAAACGATGATGAATTTAAAGGCTGTGAATGCCTTAACATCAGTTTATACTGCCTACTTGATTGGATTTGCTTTCGTGAATTAACAGACTTTAGCCAGCACGCTGCTTTAGTCAGTTTTTATAACGACTATGGCACGCGTCAAGCTGCAATAAGCACCGATCCTAGACTCTAAACAAATAAGGTAAACACATGAGCGATATTGAAATTGAATCACAACTAGTTAGCTTTGTAGAAAAAGTACGTTTAAGCGAGCAAGTGTGGGCGCTAGGTGGTGACGACGGCGGCTTTGTAGTGTGCGAATCTAACCAGTTTGCTGAAACAGATGTACTGCTTTTATGGGAAAGCGAAGAGGCAGCAAAGGCCCAGTGTAAAGAAGAGTGGCAAGAGTTTACACCCGTAGAAATTAATTTAGATGAATTTTTAGATGAGTGGGTAGAAGATTTAAACGAAGACAAAGCACTCGTGGGTTTAAATTGGAATGACGACCAAGTGTGCCTAGAAATAGAGCCCGTTGGCTTAGCACGCGCACTCAGCGAATAATTGTCATTAATTAGTCTATAGTATAGTAACAACACCTGCTTATTTAAGCGGGTGTTTTTTTATAGTTAAATTGTTACTCGCATGTTTATCTGTTTTAAGTATAAAATATAACATGTGATTTATTTCAAGGGATTACGTTGAAAACCCATCTTGGTCGCCGCCCTTTTTCAGCTATGGAACTACACACACTTTATAGTGGCTATATTTACAGCGACTTTAAAATAGCAAGAGAGCAAGCAAAGCATTGGCATTTTTGGCTACCGCTTATTGCCTATTACAGTGGTGCCTATAGTGATGAAATTGGCTGCTTAACGCTTGATGATCTTGAAGTTAAAAACGGGATCCTTTGCTTTAACTTCCATACTCATGGAAAGATAAAATCACGTTTAGTCCCGGTGCATCAAGCCTTAATTAATGCAGGGCTTAACGAGTTTATTGCGTTTGTTAAAGCGCAAAACCACCACCGCCTGATGTTTGATTTACCGGCTAAGTCTGGCCGTTACAGCGAAAAAGTACGCATTTGGTTTACCGGTGAAGGCGAACGTGCGGGTTATTTGCAAAAATGTGCCATTCCTACTGTTGATCAGCTCGGTATGAAAACAGCTATTAGTAGCCTACGACTTAATTTTGAGCAGCAAATACGTATTTATGCACTCCAGGCGGGCTCAAAGGATACATTTAATTATTTAATGGGCTTTAACGAGTACCCACACGAAAAGTTTGATGATATAGCGCTACTTAACTCAGTAATACAACAACTACGGATCATTAATCCGCAGCTTCATTGGCAACGCTTTAAACAACGCCAAAGTCAGTGACATTAATTGTTACTATTTTAAATACAAGCTATCTCTTTATTAAATTACTCATTTAAGAAAAACTGTTAGGATGTCTAAATCTCAATGGTATATAAATACCTCTTTGAGTTATTTTCTAACAACAACAATCTAGGGATCACTATGTTTTTGAAAAGCCTATTAACAGTAAGCGTTGCGTTAGCAATGACTACTGCCCACGCTAACGAATTCGTTATCGAAAAGCTTGCGAAACCAAGTTCGCAAAAGGTGTCGTTAGCACTCGACCCAAGCCAAGATACCTTTACAGGGATGACAGAAATAGCCCTAGAAGTATTAAAACCAACTCACTACATTGAACTTAATGGTCAGGCTTACGCCGTTAAAATGGCACAACTGCTAGGCGATGAACGCTGCGACTTAAGTAGCGAAATGCTAAAAACAGAAAAAGTGAAATTTAGCTGTGATGAGCAAATTCAACCGGGTAAGTACACCTTGAAAATAGATTTTTCGGCTCCTTATAATCGCCAAAGTGTTGGTTTGTACAAAACGATAGATCAAGGCACGCCATATTTATTTACCCAGTTTGAAATGAATGATGCACGCCGTGCATTTCCGGTATTTGATGAACCAAGCTATAAAATACCGTTTCAGTTAACGATTACCGCACCCACATCGCAAAAAGTCTATGCTAATACGCCAGAACTAAAAACAACAGTAAACGGCGATATGACTACACATTACTTTGATAAAACGCCACCAATCCCCTCTTATTTAGTAGCCATGGCTGTGGGGCCTTTTGAAGAGCTTGAAATAACAGATATGCCAATTCCGGGACGCGTTATCACTCCTCAAGGTAAAATTCATTTAGCCGATTACGCTAAAGAGAACATGCCAAAAGTACTTGCTGCACTTGAGGCTTATTTTGGCATTCCGTATATTTACAAAAAGCTTGATTCGGTCGCGGTTCCGGAGTTTCCTTTTGGGGCAATGGAAAACTCGGGCCTAGTCACCTACCGCGAAGATATATTGCTGGTTGATTTAGCCGCTGCAACACGCAGCAAAAAACAGCGTAATGTATCAATTATTGCCCATGAGCTAGCCCATCAGTGGTACGGTAACTTAGTAACCATGAAGTGGTGGAACGATTTATGGTTAAACGAAGCATTTGCTAGCTGGATGGCGGCAAAAATGACTAAACAGCTTAATCCAGAGTTTGAATCACACCTTGATTTACCACAAAACAATGTGATGGCACTGGATGCTCGCTTAAGCACTAAACCAATTCGTAAACCAATTAAAACCGAAGCCGATATTATGGATGGTTTAGGACTTGCCTACAGTAAAGGCAGTGCAGTACTCGCTATGGTTGAAAACTGGATTGGTGAAGAGGCATTCCAAAAAGGCATTCAAAGTTACTTAAAAAAATTCTCATATAAAAATGCCGAAGCAGCCGACTTATGGGAAGCACTTGGTAAAGCGTCTAATAAAGATGTTGCGAGTGTTTTAAAATCATTTATTGAGCAGTCTTCTTTTCCGCTTGTAAATGTAAAACAAGACGGTAAAAACATTACGATATCGCAAAGTCGCTTTGCTAATGCCGGTGTAGATGCCCCTGCACAGCTTTGGAATGTCCCCGTTGGGATAAAATATGGCGCTGGCGATAAAGTAAAAACAGCCAGTATTTTACTTAATAAGCAAAGCCAAACCTTAGCACTTGATTTTGAGCCAGAGTGGATTTACCCCGATGAAGGTGCGCTTGGTTATTACCGCTGGGTAATGGACGATGCACAGTTTGATTCACTTATAAAACATGCGCCGCAAGCACTTAATGATCGTGAGCGTTTAGCTCTGATCTCTGCAACGGATGCACTACTTGATGCAGGTGTCATATCGGCCGCTAAGTTAATGCAAACCCTAGAAGTGTTTGTAAGCGATGATCATCCTCGTGTTGCCAATACTGCGCTGGGCTATTTAGTTTCGCAAAAAAATACCTTCAAAGATGACAGCAACGAAGCGTTATGGCCTGAATTTATTCGCAGTGCGGTAATGCCTGCAGCTAAAAAATACTCACTTGAAGCACAAGCTGGCGAAGACGGTGCAGTATCACAACTACGTGCGGGTGTGGTTTCATTACTCGGCTTTGATGGCGAAGATCAACGTGTGATCAGCAAAGCAAAAGAGCAAGCACAAGTGTACTTAAACGATCCGCAGAAAGTGGATCCGTACCTAGCAGCTACTTACCTAAAACTTGCCGCCTATCATGGTGATAAAGCCTTACTGGATCAATTTATTACAACTTTTAAAACCACCAAAGATCCACAAGTACGCACTAACATGCTTGCGGCTATGGGTTTTATGGGTAAAGCCCAATTACAAAAGCAGGTATTAACATACACCTTAACCGACGAAGTTACTGCATCTGATATGCGTACGGTTCTGGCGGGTCAAAGCTATAGTGAGTCGCGCCAAGCACTCTTTATTGAGTGGATATACAACAATTACGAAAAGGTAACACAAAGCTTACCGCCGTTTTTTGTGCCTAACTTACCGTACTTTACCACTGCACGTTGTGATGCCGAAAGTTTAGCCACCACGCAAACATTCTTTAAAGATAAACTTGAAGAAACACCTGGCTATGCACGTACACTGAGTAAGCTTGAAGAAGGCACTCATGACTGTATTGCGCTTAAAAAGCGTGAACTGGCATCTGTGAATACCTTTTTGAAAAGCAAATAAGCTTAGGGCACGCCCTAATTAAAAGTAAATATGCATAATTAAAAAAGCCGCTGAGTTATCCACTCAGCGGCTTTTATTTACCCGTTAATAATCTGCGTTAGCTTGGCAATAAAGTCTTTTGCTGCTTGCTCTGAGTTAATTTTAAAGGCCACGCCATAATGAATCGGCTGCGCACTTTTATGAATTCGAGTAGGAAACCGCGTCATCTCGCTACTATGAAAGTAGCCTTGTACACGCGTTACCTCATCAATTACCGCAAAATCATCACTAAACACCTCAAAGGCTGGGCGAATAATTATTTTACCTTTACCCGCTTCGCTGTGGGTATAAATTGCTTCTTTAGAATTTGCTAACATGTACTCAGCAATGTTTTTAATTTTAAAGTTGCTTCTGCACTTTAACTTAATAAGATGCTCTGTTAACTCATCTGAACTATACGCCACGTGGTGATCCCTTTACTGTTTAATTGTGCATTAAATTAGCCTATACGCGCTGCAAAGTCCGAATTATTTTACATCGCATACAAAGGCAAGTTTGTCGTTTTTATAACTCATTCGCGTTATATTTGTCTCGCAATACGGGCTCAAATCAAGCCATTGTGATACCTCATTAGAGCCATTTAATTTACGTTGATACACGCGATTCTTAACAGCATATGCCAGCGTTTCATCGTCTTTTAAAATAAAGTCTTGAACCTGCTCTGGCAACCTGAGTAAATCTTCTACCCGCTTAGATTGTGGGTTAAAGTTGGCTAAAATATGCTGATCATTTTTTATGTAACTAAATAAAAATGTGGCGGTTTTACTGTTATAAATAAGCGTACGCCCTATGTTATTTGCTACCACCTCGCCTTTTGCCGCTGCAACCGACGTATATTGCAATGTATGTGGCTCACCTAAAATAAACATTACTAAGTCACTTTGTTCGCCCCATGCATGGTAGCCAACAGGTTCAATCCAATCAAAAATACGGCTAGGTGCCTTTGCAGTATCGAGTGAGTATTGCCATAACTTTTGTTTAGTATCTTGCTCTACCACAATGGCCGATAAACTTTGTTTTGAGGGCATCATAGTGGGCGAATATTCGCTTACCGGCGTATTTGTTATATTGCTTATTTGTTTTGTTGCTAAATCATAATAAGCAATATCGGTTTGACTTTGCTCGCTTGAAATCACTTCATGGGTGAAATAAAGACCTTGGTCTGTTAAAAAAGGTTGATTGTTATAGCTGTTTTTGCTGCTCACTATACTTACTTGCATACCGTAAGGTGTATTTAAATCAGCAAGTAATATTTGGCTTTTAGGCATGCTGGCCTGCGCTGTAGCAATGCTTAGCGCCGCTAAAGAGGTTAGCCCAAGCCATGGTTTAATAAGTTTCATGCTTTCTCTCGTTTTAATTTTAAGCACCTCATGATAACGTTATTTGCCGATGGCGTCACTTGACCTAAGTCAGACAACTCTTTATAACTGTCTTGGTCCTAAAAAAGAGAAAATACATGTCAGCTAAACATCCTATTATTGCTATAACCGGTTCGTCAGGTGCAGGAACAACCACTACCACCAATGCAATTAAACACATTTTTCGAAGCCTCAATATTGATGCGGCTTTTATCGAAGGAGATAGCTTTCATCGTTACACACGCCCGGAAATGGATAAAAAAGTACGCGAAGCCCAACAAGAAGGTAAGCACATTAGCTACTTTGGCCGTGAAGCCAATGATTTTGGTGCATTAGAGACTTTATTTAGTAATTACAGTGAAACTGGCCAAGGGAAATTACGCAGATACTTACACACCTTTGACGAAGCCGTCCCTTACAATCAATTACCTGGCACTTTTACCCCTTGGCAAGATCTTGAAACAAATACAGATCTGATGTTTTACGAGGGCTTACACGGGGGCGTGGTTGATCAGGATCATGATGTAGCTAAGCATGTAGACTTGTTAATAGGCATGGTGCCTATTATTAACCTTGAATGGATCCAAAAATTGATCCGCGATACGCAAGACCGCGGTCACTCTCGCGAAAAAGTAATGGGCTCAATTGTACGCAGTATGGATGACTACATTAACCATATTACGCCGCAATTCTCGCGTACGCATATTAACTTTCAACGTGTGCCTACCGTTGATACATCAAATCCATTTAGCGCAAAAGATATTCCATCTCTCGATGAAAGCTTTGTGGTTATTCGCTTTAGAGGAATTGATGACGTTGATTTTCCGTATTATTTACAGATGATTGAGGGCAGCTTTATGTCGCGTATAAATACCCTTGTGGTGCCAGGCGGTAAAATGGGTTTAGCTATGGAGCTGGTACTTACTCCGCTCATTAAAGACATTATTATCAAAAAACGTGCGCTTGAAAACCTAGCCCCATTAGATATCCCTATCTAATCCTGCTTTTATGATTGACCTAACTAACGTACACTGCTGCTTTTGCTAACAGTGAGGGAAAACGTGTCGCACTCATTAAAAATTATTGTGGGCTCTAAAAACCCAGTAAAAATTAACGCTGCAAAACATATTTTTGCAATGTACTTTCCTAATTATGACATTGATTGCCAAGGCGTTGATGCTCCCTCTAATGTGCCCGATCAACCCATTGGCGAGGAACAAACCCGTATAGGTGCACAAAACCGAGTCGCTTATTGTAAAAGCATGTACCAAGCAGATTACTACTGTGCAATGGAAGGTGGTGCAGAGCAATTTAGTTATGGTGCAGCAACCTTTGCCTATGTTGTTATTAACAATGGGTCAGAGCAAGCGGTTGGACGCAGCAGTAACCTGCCGTTACCACAAGTGTTATATAACGCGCTATTAAACGGCCAAGAACTGGGCGATGTGATGGATAAAGCCTTTAATACCCACAACATTAAGCAAAAAGGTGGCGCTATTGGGCTTCTTACAAATAATCACGCAACGCGTGAAAGTACTTACACTCAAGCACTCACTTTAGCTATGGCGCCTTTTTTACACCCGAGCCTTTATCAGGACAATTAATGAAATACAGCTATGTACTGTTTGATGCAGACGAAACACTATTCAGATTTGATATTTTAGCGGGTATGACTCGCATGTTTAAAGCCTACAACATTGAGTTTACCCAAGCTGATTATGCGCATTATCAAAAAACCAATAAGCAACTGTGGTTAGATTATCAAGATGGGAAAATTAGCGCCGATTACTTACAAGTCACTCGCTTTAATGAATGGGCTGCAAAATTAGATGTACCAGCAAAAGAATTAAACGATGCATTTTTAGATGCTATGGCGCAAATTTGCGAGCCTTTACCCGGCGCCGTAGAGCTATTAAGTAAACTAAAGCCACATGCTAAATTAGGTATTATCACTAACGGGTTTGCCCGCTTGCAAACAGTGCGCTTAGAACACACAGGTTTAAAAGAGGTGTTTGATTGGCTGGTAATATCGGAGCTGGTAGGCATAGCAAAACCTAATAAAGCTATTTTTGAGCACACATTTGAGCTAATGGGTAACCCTGACAAAAGCCAGATCTTAATGGTTGGTGATACTGCCTCAAGCGACATACTTGGCGGTAATAATGTTGGTATTGATACCTGTTGGCTACAACATCCAGGGGAGCTGTTACCTGAAGGTGTAACTCCTACTTACACAATAGCTACCTTAGAGCAATTGCAGTCCATTCTTAAGATTTAGCTAGGGCGTGTTGATTTTTGCAGATTGAAATTTGTTCAACCTAGGGGCGATTAAATCGCGGCACGAGGTTTGTAACCTAGTGGGCTCGATAACTGCTCCTTCGTTATTCTAATGACTTACTCCATATAAGAATAAGTAAAAACCGAGCAAAGCTTCCGCGTCCTGCTCACGCCCCTTACCTACATCCATGTAGGCAACAAAGAGTTTATCGCCCCTAGGCAGAACCCAAAGGGCAGCGCATGATTGGCATTTATGCAGCATTATCGCCTATTTATGGGGAATAACCACACTTAATAGGCTCTGCCTTGTCTAAAAGTCAAACATACTGCTGCAAATTCACCCATCAAAGCTCAACACGCCCTAAATCTAAAGCAAAAAAAATGACGCTGTTAGCGTCATTTTTTATAACTGTTTGTGAGCGCGTATTTTTTAAAAATACTAAATTAGGCAGTCGCTAATTCAAGGCCGGGTGCAGGCATCGTAACAGGCGTTTCAAATGTTGCCCACTCCCATGCTGATTCAGTTGCCATAATTTTGCGAAGTAACTTGTTATTTAAATCGTGACCTGATTTATAAGCCGTTACTTTACCTAGCAGGTTATGACCTGTCATAAACATGTCGCCCACACAGTCTAATATTTTGTGTTTTACAAATTCATCGCTGTAGCGCAAACCATTTGGATTTAGTACTTTAAAGTCATCAAGTACTACTGCGCTATCCATGCTGCCACCTAGTGCTAGGTTATTTGCATGCATGTATTCAATGTCTTTCATAAAGCCAAATGTACGTGCGCGGCTAATTTCTTCAGTAAAGCTTTGTGCCGTAATGTCTAAACCAACACGTTGGCGGCTTTCGTTAATGGCCGGGTGATCAAAGGCAATTTCAAAGTCGATATGAAAACCATCATACGGTTCAACTTCGGCCCATTTATCGCCTTCTTCAATACGTACTTTTTCTTTTATACGAATAAAGCGCTTAGCAACATTTTGCTCTTCAATGCCGCCTTTTTGTAACAAGTAAATAAACGGTAATGCACTACCATCCATTATTGGCACTTCTGAGCTGTCTAACTCAACAATTAGATTATCAATACCCATTGCAGCAACTGCTGCAATTAAGTGCTCAGTCGTAGATAAGCGAACGCCATCTTTGTTAATTAAACAGGTACACAGCTGCGTATCACCAACGGCTTCAGGTGTTGTTTCAAAATCAACAACCGGATCAAGGTCGACACGACGAAATACAATCCCAGTATTTGCGCTCGCAGGTCGGAGAGTTATTGTGACCTTCTCACCTTTATGAAGTCCAATTCCTATGGCTTTGACTACTTGTGCAATCGTACGCTGTTTAATCATAGGTTCGCTCACTTTTAAATCAGTTACAGTTAGACGGTGGAGTTTAACATAAATCCTTTTGCCTTTCAATATTTGTACATATTTCAAACAAAAGCATTAGTAAATGTTAATCAGCCTGCTTACGTAAAAAAGCCGGAATATCAAAATAATCTCCGCCTTCTGATTTATCCGCTTTTTTACCATTTTGCGCTGACGAACTTGCCGTATTGCTTGAGCTTGTAGATGGTGCTTGTTCTTTGCTTTCTACTTGCGTGCTTGGCGCAGTTTCTTCAGTGCTTGTGCCTTGGCTTGCAAAGCTTGGTACGTACATGCTGCTAGATTGCTTTGATGAGCTTGCTACATCAGAGCCTGATGCCTTTTTAAAGCCGTTATCAACAATACCAAACTGCGGACGACGATCGCCGCCTAAACCCGTAGCAACCACGGTCACACGTAGCTCGTCGCTCATTTCTGGGTCAATAACCGCACCAACCACCACAGTTGCATTTTCAGATGCAAGCGCCTTAACGTGGTTACCTACAATTTCAAATTCTTCAATCGCAATGTCCATACCCGCGGTAATGTTGACCAAAATACCTTTAGCACCGGTTAAATCCACGTCTTCTAGTAATGGACTTGAGATAGCCGCTTCTGCAGCTTCTTGCGCGCGATCAGGGCCTGATGCAGAGGCTGTACCCATCATCGCAGTGCCCATAGCTGACATTACGGTACGTACGTCGGCGAAATCCACGTTAATTAAACCAGAGCGTGTAATTAGCTCAGCGATACCTTGAACTGCACCAAACAAAACATCGTTTGCTTTCGCGAAGGCATCTAATAGAGTAGTCCCTTTACCTAAAACTTTAAGCAATTTATTGTTCGGAATTGTAATAAGCGAGTCTACAGTTTCTGACAATTCGTTAATGCCCTGCTCAGCCGCCGCAGCGCGTTTTTTGCCTTCAAAGTCAAAAGGGCGCGTTACAACTGCAACCGTTAAAATACCTAATTCTTTAGCAATTTTAGCAACCACAGGAGCTGCACCAGTGCCTGTACCACCGCCCATACCAGCAGCAATAAATACCATATCAGCGCCTTCAAGACTGGCACGAATGGTTTCTGCATCTTCTTCAGCCGACTCACGGCCCACTTCTGGGTTTGCACCAGCACCTAACCCTGAGGTTATTTGCGTGCCTAGTTGTACAGTAATATCGGCAGCGGAATTACGTAATGCTTGCGCATCCGTATTTGCGGCTATAAAGCGCACGCCTTCTATTTGTTGTTTTACCATGTGCTCAACAGCGTTTCCGCCGCCACCGCCCACGCCAATAACCTTAATTACAGCTTCTTCGCTGTGTTGTTCCATCATATCAAACATGTTTACTCTCCGACTTGAGTACTTTAAAACTCACCTTGGAACCATTTAGTAATGCGGTTCCACCAATTATTATTATCCTCTGCTTTCGACTTTTGTGCATTCATCGATTGCATAGTGCGCCCGTATTGTAACAAACCTACAGCGGTTGCGTACGAAGGATCGTCTACGTAGTCTGTCAAACCAACTATCCCGATTGGTTTGCCTATTCTTACTGGCATTTGGAAAATGTCTTCAGCCACTTCCATTGCGCCAGTCATTTTAGCAGTCCCGCCCGTAATAACGAGGCCTGCCGCAATTTGGTCTTCTAAGCCTGAGCGACGAATTTCTTCCATCGCTAGTTCAAATAATTCTCTAAAACGAGGCTCTACCACTTCAGATAAAGTATGGCGCGACATTAAACGTGCTGGTCGCCCGCCTACACTGGGTACTTCTATGGTGTCTTCGTTACTGGCCATTTGACTACTTGCACATGCATATTGTACTTTGAGTGACTCAGCATGTGATATAGGTGTACGAAATATTTTTGCAATATCACCGGTCACTTGATTACCCGCCACCGGAATCACCGAAGAATGACGCAATGCACCGTTAATATAAATAGTGATATCCATTGTACCACCACCAATATCAAGTACCGCAACGCCAAGCTCTTTTTCGTCATCAGTTAATACTGAGTAACACGATGCAAGCGCGGTAAATATAAGTTGGTCTACCTCTAGACCACAGCGCTCAACACATTTTTCAATGTTTTTAGCCATGTCGTTTGAGCAGGTTATAATGTGTGCGCGTGCTTCCATACGCACACCGCTCATACCAAGGGGGTTTTTAATGCCCTCTTGCATATCAATGCTGTATTCTTGCGGTAATGCATGCAGCATTTTACGCTCAGCCGAAATAGGTACAGAGCGCGCTATATGAATTACATTTTCAATGTCTTCATCGGTTACTTCGGTATTATTGATAGCAACCACGCCGCTTTCGTTTTGACATTGTATGTGCTTACCAGAAATCCCTAAGTACACTGAGCTAATACGACAATCAGCCATTAGCTCGGCTTCATCTATTGCTCGGCGGATCGACTCAGACACTAAGTTTAAATCGTTAACGCCGCCCTTATCCATACCATGAGATACTTGGCTACCCACACCAACAATGCTGAGCTTGTTATCTGCGGTGATTTCACCTACCGTGGCCACCACTTTTGAGGTGCCAACGTCTAATCCAATCACTAGGTTTCTTTCTGCTGACTTAGTCATGCCTTACTCTTATTTTGTAATTGCTGTTCTTGCACAGGCTTATAGCTGACTGCAAGGCCGGTATCGTAGCGTAAATCTATTGCATCTATTTGTGCATCTACACGCTTTTCCATGCGCGGGTACACATCTATAAACCGCTGTACTCGCTTTGCTTTGTCTTTGCGCCCTAAATTTAAGCGCACACCGTTATCTAACCATAATTGCCACGAAAAACGCTCCGAAAGAGCTAAGCTTTTTAATGTTAACGCATTAACCTTTAGCATTTCGTCAAACTGCTTAAAGGCAATCCACGCTTCTTTTTCGCTGCCTTCGGGGCCGTAAAGTTGCGGTAAATCATTGGCGAGTTTATCGCTGCTTGCTTCAAAAGCATCGCCACTTTGGTTTAGCAATAAATCGCTATTCCAATGGGCTACGGCTTCATGCTCTACAACATACACTTGAATGGTATCGGGCCATTGTTTTCTTACCGACACCGTTGCAACCCAAGGTAACTCTCTAACTAGTTGCTGTACGTGTTTTACATCTAACTCAAAAAAACTGCTTAAATCGGCCTTTTTTATTGCTTTAATTATGGCTTTTTCTTCAGTGTATTTTGGGTGTCCTAGCACCGTTAAGTGCTTTATTTGTGCATCTTTGTTCTCTACTAGCCAATCAGACACACCGGTCGTTATTTGCACAAGGCCAATCACTACCACCAGAAAAAAGCTCACACCAAAAATTAGCGACCAATTAAAGTTAAGTTGCTGTTTTAACTGTTGAGCTTTTTCTAAAAGGGGATGCATTTTAAAGTGTTTGCCCCAAAATGCGAACAACTAATTGCTCAAATGTTGCCCCGTTTGCTTTTGCCGCCATAGGCACCAGCGATTTTTCGGTCATGCCAGGGACTGTATTAACCTCTAATAAGTAAAAATTACCTTGCTCATCTTGCATAGCATCTACACGTCCCCAGCCACTTGCACCAACTAAATCAAACGCCTCTAACGACATTGCCTGTAAGTGCTGTGTATCTTGCGCGGATAAATCGGCTGGGCAATGATACTGCGTTGTGTTTGATTGATACTTTGCTTGGTAATCGTAAAAACCATTTGGCGTTGTCATTTCAATAACTGGCTGTACTTCATCGCCTAACACAGTCACGGTAAATTCACGCCCTGTTATCCATTGCTCCACTAATACTTGGTTATCAAACTTAAAAGCATGTGTAAGCGCATTTTCAAGCTCTTGAGCTGTATTTGCTTGTGCCATGCCTATGCTTGAGCCTTCGTGTGATGGCTTAACCATTACTTTTTTAAATTCATCCATAATGGCTTTTGCATCAAAGCCTTTCTTAGCATCTACAACAGCATAAGGCGCTGTGCTTAGTCCTGCAGATTTAAATAAATGCTTGCAACGTACTTTATCCATTGCCAAGGCTGAACCCAATACATTACTACCCGTGTATGGCAAATTCATAAATTCAAGCGCGCCTTGCACTGTACCATCTTCGCCACCACGGCCATGCAAAGCAATAAAGACACGATCTATATTTAACTCTTTTAGCTCCCACAATGAACGATTTTGCGGGTCAAAAGCAATGGCATCAACGCCAGCATTTTGTAGTGCATTAAGCACCGCTTGCCCTGAACGTAGTGACACTTCGCGCTCTGCTGAGTTACCCCCTAGCAGTACTGCTACTTTACCAAATTGCGCGTTTTGCTGCGTCATACTTCACCTTGCTTTAATTTTTCCACCGACATACCTGTTGCCGCCAATGTTTTAACTAATTGCCCTATATTACCAGCGCCTTGCGTTAAAACTAAGTCGTTATTTTGTAAGTTATCTGCCAATACACCAGCAAGCTCTGCGCTTGTGGCTACATGTAGAGGCTCTTTGCCACGCTGGCGTAAGCTGCGGCACAGGCTTTTGCTGTCTGCACCAACAATAGGCTCTTCGCCGGCACTGTATACATCAAGTAATAAAAGTTGATCGACCTCCGCCAACACTTTTACAAAGTCTTCGTATAAATCGCGTGTACGGGTAAACCTATGCGGTTGATAAACCATAACTAAGCGTTTTTCTGGCCAGCCTTCGCGTACAGCGGCTATTGTGGCTGCTACTTCTGATGGGTGATGTCCGTAATCATCCACCAGCATGACATTGCCGCGCTCGTTTTCAAAATTACCGTAGTGCTGAAAGCGGCGCCCGATGCCTTCAAATTGTTGCAACGCTTCTAAAATAGCGTGGTTAGCAATGTTTTGATCTTTAGCCACGGCTATAGCCGCCGTAGCATTAAGCGCATTGTGCTTACCCGGCATATTAAGTGTGGCAGTTAGGCTGTCACCGTTTTTATGTGTCACTGTAAAAGTACAAGTGCTTGCTGATTGGCTAAAATCGCTCATGCGGTAATCGGCATCTTTTGACTCGCCATAAGTAATGACTGGTCGGCCAAAGCGCGGGATTAGCTCACTCGCAACTTCTGAGTCAATACACACAACGGCTAAGCCATAAAATGGCAGGTTATGAATAAAATCCACATAAGTGTCTTTCATTTTTTCAAGACTACCGCCATAGGTTTCCATGTGATCTTCTTCTATATTTGTGATCACCGACACCATAGGTTGTAAATGTAAAAACGATGCATCGCTTTCATCTGCCTCAGCAATTAAAAAGTCGCTCTTGCCTACTTTTGCGTTACTGCCTGCGCTATTTAATAAGCCGCCAATAATAAAAGTAGGATCAAGCCCTGCTTGAGCATAAATGCTGGCAATTAAACTGGTTGTTGTGGTTTTACCATGTGTGCCCGCAATGGCAATGCCATGACGAAAACGCATTAATTCGGCAAGCATTTCTGCACGGCGAACTACCGGTATACGCGCTGCTTTGGCAGCAATAATCTCAGGGTTTGTTTCGTCAATAGCACTTGAAACAACAACTACATTGGCATCTTTTACGTTGTTTTCGTGATGGCCTATAAATACTTCAGCACCGGCTTTAATTAAGCGTTCGGTCATTGCGCTGTGCGCTATATCTGAGCCAGTAATACGGTAGCCTTCAAAAGCCAGTACTTCAGCAATGCCGCCCATACCCGCACCACCAATACCAATAAAATGAATGGTTTCTATTCGACGCATAGCAGGTCGAGTTTGTTGTTCTTGTATTGACTTGTCTTTCACTTATTTTCTCTTATTTGTTACTTGCTCACAGTGCGAGGCAACGCTTGCTGTGGCATCTAAAATGGCTTGCTGCTTAGCATTGCTGGCCATTTGTTTAATTAATATAGGCTTTGCCAAATACGGGTTTAATAGCTCAGTTATTGAATCTTTATTAAACTGCGGCTGAGGCATTAAAAGCGCGCCATTTGCAGTTACTAAATATTTTGCGTTGGCGGTTTGATGATCGTCTACCGCATGTGGAAACGGCACAAACACAGCCATTTTACCCGCGGCGGCAATTTCACTAACAGTCAGTGCACCAGCACGGCAAATAACAATATCGGCCCACGCGTAGGCAGCGTCCATATCATCTATAAATTCAGCAACTTTTAGCTCTTCATCTGCAATGTTGTTTTTCGCATACGCGCTTTTCACACCCTCAATATGGCCTTTACCTGTTTGGTGCCACACTTTAATTGGCGCTGTTTTAGCAAGTAAATTAAACGCCTCTGGCAGTGTTTGGTTAAGCACTTGTGCGCCTAACGAGCCACCCACCACTAAAATATTTATAGGGCTTGAAACATCACGTTTAGCTACATTAGCAACGCTTGCACGTACTGGGTTACCGACTAATTCGGCTTGCCCTGGTGCAAAGGCGCTTGGAAACGCAGCAAGTACTCTGTTAGCAAATTTTGCCAACCACTTGTTGCTCATTCCTGCCACTGCATTTTGCTCATGAATCACCAGTGGTATACCTAAACTTTTAGCGGCAATGCCGGTTGGCCCGGTTACATAGCCGCCCATAGCAAGCACTACATCAGGTTGCTGAGATTTCAATACCTTACGCGCCTGCAATATTGCATTAAGTACCATGAATGGGGCTTTAATAAGACGCTTTAAGCCATTACCGCGTACGCCCTTTACATTTATAAAATCAATCTCAATGTTATGCTTTGGTACAACATCCGCTTCCATTCTGTCTGGCGTGCCTATCCAGCTTACTTGCCAGCCTTGCTCTTTTAAATAATCGGCTACAGCAATACCTGGGAATATATGCCCGCCTGTACCACCGGCCACAACTACTAATTTTTTACTCATCGCTTACCTCCGCGTGAGGTGGCTTGTTTGGTTGCCATTTTGGTTTCAAAATCAACACGCAATAAAATACCGGTGGCAATCGTCATTATTAATAAACTGGAGCCACCATACGAAATAAACGGCAAGGTTAACCCTTTAGTCGGTAGTAACCCCGCACTGGCGCCTACATTAACCATGGTTTGAAACGCAAACCAAATGCCAATAGCAAACGCAAAATAGCCTTCGTATTCTTTGCCACATTTTAAAGCTTGTTGGCCTATTAAAAGCGCCCTAAATACAAACACAGCCAACACACATAAAATACTTGCTACACCTACTAGGCCTAGCTCTTCACCTATAACGGCAAAAATAAAATCATTATGTGCTTCGGGTAAATACTGTAACTTTTGCACGCTGTTACCTAACCCTTGGCCAAACCAGCCACCTTGGCTGTAGGCCATAAGCGACTGCACTAACTGATACCCTTTACCAAAAGGGTCTTCCCAAGGGTCTAAAAAGCCCACCACACGCGCCATTCTGTATGGCTCTACAATAATCAGTAATACAACAAGCCCTACGCCCGTTAAAATAAGTACAAAAAACTGCCACAGTTTTGCGCCGGCCAAAAATAACAGCCCCACTGTTGTTACAAACATAACCACCACAGTCCCTAAATCTGGCTGTAGCAAAATAAGCAAGGCATACACCGCAAATACAGCAATGGGCTTAGCAAAGCCTTTTATATTTTCTTGTACTTCTTCGCGCTTTCTTACCAAGTAGCCTGCTATGTAACTAAAAAAGAATAATTTCGCGGCTTCGGCCACCTGAAAACCAACAGGTCCAATGGGAATCCATCGCTTAGCACCGTTGACTTCGCGGCCTATTATTAACACCGCAATAAGCAGCACCATACCAAGCAGCAACAAATAAGGGTTTGAGCGTTTCCACCAATCCATAGGCACGCTGGCGGCAATCCAAAATAAAACAAATGCCATCGCTAAAAACATGCTGTGGCGAATGGTAATATGGTATGAATTATCAAACAGCCTTTCGGCTGTAGGCATCGAGGCGCTGGTCACCATGACAAAACCCACCCCTATAAGCATTAACATGCAATAAAGCAGTGGCACATCGTAAAGCTGCGCGGAGGGTTTTGGGGTGAGTGTTTCTTTTAAATCGGCAAAGGCAATCATAACTGCCCTTCCATTACACATTGCACAAAGTCATCACCGCGTTGCATGTAGTTGTTGTACATATCAATGCTGGCACAAGCAGGCGCGAGTAATACAATGTCACCGCGCTTACTAAGTACTTTTGCAAGGGACACCGCCTCTTGCATATTATTTACTAAGTGCGATTTACTGGTCAGTGACGCTAATTCTGAAGCATCTTTACCAAAACAAATAAGTGCTTTTACATGGCTTTTTATATACGGTTTTAGTGCACTTAAATCAGCACCTTTAGCATCACCACCGGCTATAACAATAAGATTTTCGCTATCTGAGGCTAAGCTATCTATTGCCGCTATCGTGGCGCCTACATTCGTGGCTTTTGAGTCATTAAAATACTTAACCCCATTTTGCTCATCAACAAACTGACAACGATGCGCTAAACCATTAAATTGGCCAAGCGCCGCGCTGTATTGTGCTTTGCTAATATCAAACGAGCTCAATAATGCCATGACCGCCAGTGTATTTAAGTAATTGTGCTTGCCAATAACAGCCAGTGTATTAACAGGTAAAAATGCTTGCCCCTTTACTATAAAATGCAGCCCATTGTTATGCTCAGCTAGGTGATAGTCACCATGCTCATAACCAAAACTCAATTGTGGCACTGAAGTAGCGCTAATAGGCTTAGTTTGAATATCATCTGCATTAGTTACTAAAAGCTCAGCATGGTTGTAAATGCTTAACTTAGAATCGATATAAGCTTGGTAGCTATCGTAACGATCTAAATGATCCTCAGAGATATTTAAAACAGTGGCGCTAATTGGCTTTAAACTTGAGCTGGTATCAAGCTGAAAACTAGAAAGCTCCAGCACATACACATCAAAATCATCGCTTAATAGGTCAAGTACCGCAGTGCCAATATTGCCACCTAATGCCACTTTGTAACCTGCGGCTTTTAGTACCTCGTAGGCTAAGGTAACAACGGTTGATTTACCGTTAGATCCAGTAACAGCAACAACCGGTTTTGTATTTATACGAGCAAACAACTCTACATCACCAATTACTTCAACGCCTGACTCTATTGCTTGAGCAATTGCAGGAATTTTTAAACTAAGCCCAGGGCTTATGATGATCATGTCGGTTTTACAAAGCGCAGCGCTAGCTAAATCACCAAAATGCGTATTAAGATCAGGAGCATGCTCTTTTAGCCAATCCATACCTGGCGGCGCAACACGACTATCAACCACCTTTGGTGCAAAACCATGAGATAATAAAAAACGCACAATGCCCAGACCGGTTACACCGAGTCCGAGCACTGTTATATGTTTGTTTTTTATCTCGTTTAAATACTGCATTTATCGAATCTTTAATGTCGCAAGGCCAGCAAGTACTAGCACAATTGAAATTATCCAAAAGCGCACAATAACACGTGGCTCTGGCCAACCTTTTAGCTCATAATGATGATGAATCGGCGCCATTCTAAAAATGCGCTGTCCGCGTAGTTTGTATGAGCCAACCTGTAAAATTACCGATAAAGCTTCCATTACAAACACACCACCCATAATAATAAGCAGTAGCTCTTGGCGTACTAAAATAGCAATAATGCCCAGCGCACCGCCAAGTGCCAGCGAGCCTACATCGCCCATAAATACTTGAGCTGGGTAAGTGTTAAACCATAAAAAGCCCAACCCTGCGCCAACAATAGCGGTACACACAACGACTAACTCACTGGCAAGTGGTAAATGTGGAATGTGCAAGTAAGCCGAAAAGTTAATATTACCGGTTAAATAAGCAATGATGGCCAGTGCTGCAGCCACCAAAATAGTCGGCACAATGGCAAGGCCATCTAAACCATCAGTCAGGTTTACCGCGTTTGAAGTACCCACTAATGCAAAGTAAGTAATTACAATGTAAAACAAGCCCAGTTGTGGCAATACATCTTTAAAAAATGGCACCACGAGTGAGGTTTCTGACGCTTGTGTACTCGTTACATACAGTGCAGTTGCAACTACAAGAGCAATAACCGATTGCCAAAAATACTTCCATTTAGCGATTAACCCTTTAGGGTCTTTGCGTATTACCTTACGGTAGTCATCTATAAAGCCCACCAAACCTAGCGAGCCGATTACAAATAACGTTGCCCACACATATTTATTTGATAAATCAGCCCATAATAAAGAGCTGGTAAAAATGGCACCTAAAATAAGTAAGCCTCCCATGGTGGGAGTGCCTTTTTTAGATAAATGAGATTCTGGGCCATCATCACGTACTACTTGGCCAATTTGCATTTTTTGTAATGAACGAATGAGTTTAGGGCCAAAATAAAGCGACAACATTAACGCTGTTAATATGCCTAAAATGGCACGTAAGGTTAAATACGAAAATACATTAAAGCCACTGTAATATTGGGTTAAATACTCTGCCAGCCAAACTAACATTATGATACTCCATTGATGGCTTGTTGCTGGCCATTTACTAAATCGGTTACTAATAATTCCATGCGAGAGCTGCGTGATCCTTTCACCACTAGAGTGGTTTTACTATTTGTATTATTAAGACTGGTTTGAATTTGCTTGAGCATCTCTTCGCGGTTTGAAAAGTGGCGGTTTGGCTTATCAAACACATCACTTGCGTATTTGCTTAATACGCCCAGCGTATATAGCTCATCAATACCTTGCTGTTTGGCGTATTCACCTACTTCTTGATGATAAGTTCTGGCATCTTCACCCAGCTCTCCCATATCCCCCAGTGCTAAAATACGGTGGCCTTTTATATCACTTAGCAAATCAATGGCTGCTTTCACCGACTTAACATTAGCGTTATAGGTGTCATCAATAACAGTCAGCGAATCACTCGCTTTTATTAAATTTACGCGCCCCTTTACATCATTCATATTCGCCAATGCTGCGGCAATCTCTTCAAGCGATACATCAAACTCGCTGGTTAAAGCCGCGGCAATAAGTGCGTTACTTACGTTGTGCTTACCTGGAAGTGCAAGTTTTACTGGGACTTTTTGATCTTGTGTACACAATAAAAAGCTCGCGCGAGCGTTTTCATCAAGGCTGATATTTTCAGCCCAAATATCAAGCTTTTCAGTGCTAGAAAAACACTTAACAGTGCGCCCTTTTAACTTATCAAGCCAGTATTGGCTAAATTCGCTATCGCAGTTAACAATGGCAACACCATCGTCTTTTAGGCCATCAAAAATCTCACCTTTAGCTTTAGCAACGCCCATAAGGCTACCAAAGCCTTCTAAATGAGCGGCAGCCACATTACAAACTACCGCTACATCGGGTTTTGCCATGGCTGTTGTGTAAGCAATTTCGCCTAAATGATTGGCGCCCAGCTCTATAACAGCAAAGCGGTGCTGTGGCTCTAAACGTAATAATGTAAGCGGCACGCCAATATCGTTATTAAAATTACCTTTTGTGGCAAGCACATCGCCGTGTACCGATAAAATAGCGGCGCACATTTCTTTTACCGTTGTTTTACCCACACTGCCGGTAATGGCAATGGTTTTAGGGTTAACCTGCGCCATAACTGCTGCGCCAATATTACCTAATGCAATACGAGTATCACTAACAACAAACTGCGGTATTTCTACATCAACTTTGTGTTGAACAATAACGCCAATGGCGCCCTTTTGTTTAGCATCAGTAATAAACTTATGACCATCAAAATTAGGCCCTTTTAACGCTAAAAACACCTCACCTTCGCAAATACTGCGGGTATCGGTATTAATATTTACTACATTTTGATTATCACCTAGATAATCAGTCGCTAGCACATTTGCCAGCCAATCAAAGTCCATTGGGATCATTGAGTTATCCCTCTTACTGCTTTTTTTAGTTGTTCTTTTACATAACTGCGATCGCAAAAGTCGATACGTTGATCGCCTATAATTTGGTAATCTTCGTGGCCTTTGCCGGCAATTAAAATAACCTCATCCGCATTTGCATTTTCTATTGCATAGCGAATGGCTTTTGCTCTGTCTGCCTCTAAATGGGCTTTTTCTGGCTGCGATAAACCCGCTGCCACATCTGCTAAAATAGCATCTGGGTTTTCTGAACGCGGATTATCGCTGGTAACAATCACCTTATCTGCATTTTGCTCTGCCGCTTGTGCCATTAAAGCACGCTTGCCTTTATCTCTGTCGCCGCCACAGCCAAAAACACAGCTAACCCCACCAGGCACATGCTTTTGTAATGCCTGTAAAGCCAATGCAAGTGCATCTGGGGTATGAGCGTAATCAACAACGCACGTAGGTAAATTCACTTCGCTAAACGCTTGCATACGCCCTGCTACGGGGTGCAAATCTGCGCATCCTGCAGCTAATTGCTCAAGCGGGTAACCAAGCCCTAGCAATGTTGCCAGTGCTGCCGTTAAATTATATAAGTTAAACTCACCAAATAGAGGCGATGTTACGCTAATGTCCCCCCAACTTGTGCTCAATTGCGCCGAAATACCATTTTTAGAGTATTCCACATCAGAAAAATAAACATAACGCGCATCTTGCGGCGCTAAATTTTTCCGACCATAACAAATAAGGTTATTAAAACTGTATTTTTCAAGCCATTGCTCTGCTTGCCCATCGTCTTGATTTAGTACCACAAGTTCGGGGTCAAAATCGCGAAACAGCATTAGCTTAGCGTCGCCATAACTTGCCATATCACCATGGTAATCAAGGTGATCACGCGATAAATTAGTAAATACCGCCGCTTTAAATTGGCATTGAGCCACGCGCTGCTGCACTAATCCGTGCGATGAAACCTCCATCGCGACAAGCTTTTTATGCTGCTGCTTTAAGTCATGCAATATGTGCTGCAAATCAACAGCCGAAGGCGTGGTATTAATAAGTGGCGTTAGTGTATCTGGGTGGCCATAGCCTAATGTGCCTATAATGGCCGAATCTGTACTACAAAACTGCGCTAAATGCGCCATCATGGCTGTTGTTGTTGATTTACCATTAGTGCCCGTTACGCCAATTAAATCAAGTGACTGGCTTGGGTTTTCATAAAATTTGCTTGCCAGCTCTGGGAGTTTTTTATCAAGCTCTGTTACTAAATAAAGAGGCTCAAATTCAACGTCAAATTCGCACAGTCTATCGGCAATAATGGCTATAGCACCATTTTCGATTGCTTTGGCAATAAACTGGCCGCCATCAAGTGCATGGCCTTTTATCGCCACAAATACATCACCTGGTGTTACATCACGGCTATCAAGGCGTAAATTTTTAACTAGCTGCGAAGGTGCATCTATGTCGATGTATTTTAAAATAGCCTTTAAATCACGCATCGTTATCTTTACCTTTTACGTACGCCACTTCTTCCTTATCAGGGGCTACGTTTAATATTCTTAATGCGTTAGAGACGATTTCTGCAAATGCAGGGCCTGCGGTGGCACCTCCATAGTACACATCGCCGCCAGGCTCATTGATCATCACTACCACAGCCAAGCGTGGGTTACTTGCCGGCGCTACACCTGCAAAATAACCTACGTATTCATCACCGTAACCACCAGCAACTGCTTTTTTCGATGTACCAGTTTTACCTGCTGCGCGGTAGCCATCTACTTTAACGTTACGCGCTGTACCGTCTTTCTCAAACACGCTTTCCATCATGTGTACAACGGCTTCTACGTCTTTTTGTTTAAAAATACGTTCGCCTTCTGGCACACCATCTTGCTTTAAAATAGTAAGTGGGCGATTAATCCCACCGGCACCTAACATGGTGTAAAAACGGGCCATTTGCGCCGTACTTACCGAAATAGCATAGCCAAACGATAACGTGGCAATTTCAAAATCAGACCAGCGACGGTTTGGATAAAATAAGCCACTGCTTTCACCAACCATACCAGTGCCCGTATCGCTACCAAAACCCACTTTTTGATATAAACCTACCAAGTAGTCTTTAGGCACTTGTTGCGTTACTTTAGCTACACCCATATTTGATGAGTATTTTAAAATTTCGCGTAGCGTCATTTCACCGTGGTTACGGGTATCTTTTACTAAACTTCCGCCTAAACGCATCCAACCTGGGTAGGTATCTATGATGTCATCGGCTTTAATTGTGCCGTAGTCTAGCCCAGCCAAAATGGCTAGTGGCTTAACGGTTGAACCTGGTTCAAACAAATCGGTAATTGCACGATTACGACGTTTATGAGGTTGTGCGTCGTTTAAGTTATTAGGGTTAAATGATGGGCTATTTACCATGGCCAGTACTTCACCAGTTTTAACATCAACCACCATGGCTGACCCTGAGGTCGCTTTATACGTAAGCACGGCAGATTTAACTGCTTTATAAGCAATCGCTTGAATGCGCTGATCGATACTTAGCTGAATGTTTTCTGGCTCTACACGTTCACGCTCATCAAGTACTTCAACTTCGCGCCCTTGGGCGTCTTTACGAATAGTGCGGCGACCTTCTTCGCCCGTTAAGGCATTTTCGTAAAGCTTTTCAATACCTTCTATGCCTTTTCCATCTATATTTGTAAAACCTATGATGTGCGCTGTTACCTCTCCTGCCGGGTAATACCGTTTAGACTCATCTAATAAATGAATACCAGGTAAACGTAATTGGCTAATGTAGTTGGCAACAGCAGGGGTTACTTGGCGCTTTAAATACACAAATCGACGGGTGGGATCGTTTAATAACCGCGAGTTAATTTTGTTAGGATCAATGCGTAATACATCTGCCAGCTCACGCCAGCGTAGATCATTTGCGTAGTATGCTGAAGTTCGTTTATCTAGCTCGGCTACATTTTCAGCCAAGGTTTTATGATCTTCACCGTTTTTACGCGCCTGTTTTATAACTTTAGAAACAAGCGACTTATGCAATGCTTTAGGATCGGCATACACACTAACGACGGGCACACTAACAGCAAGCTCTTTACCTTGACGGTCGAAGATCATTCCGCGTTGTACATGCAGTTTTTCAACGCGTACGGTGCGTTTATCGCTTTCTGAACGGGCTTTATCTGGCTCAATAACTTGTAAATAGGCAGCACGCGACACCAGTGTTACAAACACTAAAAACACCACAGTGCATACCAGCATAAAACGCCATGTGATTAAGTTATTGACCTGCTTTTTGCCGCGATTTCTCATTGTATTATTATTACCTGTTCGTCCTGACTGGTAGGGCGCTTCATTTCAAGCTGTGTGGTAGCCACTTCTTCAATGCGCGCATGCTGCGAATAGAACTCTTCTTCTACAAGTAAATAACGCCACTCTAAATCAAGTTCATCACGCTCTTGTAACAGCGTATCTTGTTTAATTAGCTGCGCACGAGCAGAGTGAGTAACCTGCACGACCGCAATGCTTGAGACGAATATCACAACCAACAAGGCCGAGGTTAGCTTATTAGCTCCTAGGCCTTTTAATATTTCTAAAAATAAATTGGGTTGGCGATTATTCGCTTTAGTGTTCATCCAAGCCTCTGTGCAATCCTAAGTACTGAGCTGCGAGAGCGTGGATTACGCTCAATTTCTTCAGCACTTGGTTTAATAGCTTTACCCACTGCTTTTAACGTCAGGTTTTTATTTATTTGTGCGTCGGTTAAAGGCAGACCTCTGGGTATCGCTTCTCCCTTACTCTGTTTTTTAATAAATTGCTTAACAATTCTATCTTCAAGTGAGTGAAATGAGATAACCACTAATCGCCCACCAGGCTTTAACACTTTTACAGCAGCTTGTAGTGCGGTTTGAATTTCTTCCAGCTCACTATTTATGTAAATTCTGATTGCCTGAAATGTGCGTGTAGCTGGGTGCTTAAACTTATCTTTAACAGGCACCGCTTCATCAACTAAATCGGCAAGTTGCTTTGTTGTAGTGATAGGTGTGTGCTCTCTGACTTCTAGCACTTTATGCGCAATTCGTTTACCAAACTTTTCTTCACCGTAGGTTTTAATTACATGGGTAATGTCTTCAAGCTCTGCTTCGGCTAGCCACTGCGCTGCACTACGCCCACTTGTTGGGTCCATTCGCATATCAAGTGGGCCATCTTTCATAAAGCTAAAACCACGCTCTGCGTCATCAAGCTGGGGAGAGGACACGCCTATATCGAGTAAAATACCATCTACCTTACCTAATAGATCGTTTTGCTCTGCAACATCGTATAAGTTAGAAAAGCGGGTATGAGCGATAGCAAAGCGCTCATCATCGGCAAATTTTTCAGCCGATTTTATTGCTTGAGGATCTTGATCTATAGCTTGTAAGCGGCCTTGTTCGCCGAGTCGAGCAAGTATTTGACCTGAGTGTCCGCCACGTCCAAAAGTACCATCCATGTATATGCCGTCTGGCTTAATTGCAAGAGCATCGATGGTTTCGTCCATTAATACGGATACGTGTTCAAATTGCGCAGTCATTAGCTTTTGTTTGCCTTTTTTAGTGCCGTTAGAGTGTAAGACTGTCTAAATCCTGGTTTGACTCAAAATCACCTAGCCTTTCCAGCTCTGTGTCTTGGCGCATTTGTTCTTGCCAACGCGCTTCATCCCAAATTTCAAACTTATTCATTAAACCAACTAGCATGATTTTTTTGCCAAGTTCTGCGTGGCTGCGCAATGAAGGCGCCAGCAAAATTCGACCATTTTTATCAAGTTGATACTCTGTGGCATTGCCTAGCAACATTCGTTGCATGCGCCGAGCGCGTGGATTCATATTAGAGATTTTAGACAAGCGACTTTCTATTTCTTGCCACTGTGCAAGAGGATACAACCATAAGCATGGTTCATTTAGCGCAATGGTACATATAACCGTCCCTTGATCTTCAGACAGCAAAGCGTCTCGGTATTTAGTCGGTACCGCAAAACGTCCTTTATCATCCAAGCTCAGTGAACTAGCGCCACGAAACATAAAAAGCCTACTTTTAAATTGTGTAATCGCGTTTCGATTAATTTGATCCAGTTAGATCCACTAAAAACCACTTTTTACCACAGTGCTCCAGTTTAGGGCTTGACAAGCCTTTTTGTCAAGTAAGCTGACCAGCTTTAACGTCTCGCTAAGCTAGAAAAAATAAGGCTTTACGCAAAGCGATTGAATTACGTGGGAAAAAGTGGAAGTAGTAGATAAATTTTTTTTGGGGCCCTACCCTTAACGTTTGGTTTACATTATTTACTTACTGAATCATCAATGAATAATTACAAAAAATTGAAGGGGATTTGTAAGCATGTAAAATTTACTTAGCACAGTAGCAATACTTACTTCATACTGCTTTTAATTTGAGCGAAACCAATTCTCATAAAATAAATAAAAACAATTAAAATCAGCAATTTGTACTTTTACTTATGATTGGTTTAATCGTTGCATCTGCCCAAGCACCAGTTAAATTTTTATTTTATTTATTAAGGATTGATTATGGCTACTGCAACAAATACTAAACCGAATACTGAAACAAACGTAAAACCTGATCTTAAGCAAAAAGAAAGTGAGGCTCCTTTAACAGACAAGGCAACATCTGTAGCACATGATGCAGTAGATGCACTGTCTAGTAAGGCATCAGTTGCTGAGTCAAGTGTTCGTAAAGGCGCAGCAAGTTCTGCAGAAGCGCTAAGTGAAAAACAACTTATTGCTCGAGAAAAACTATCTGAGTGTAGTGCGAAAACACGTGCTTTTGCCACAGAAAACCCACTAGCAACAGCGGGGATAGCGTTTGCAGCGGGTATGCTTGTAACGTCGCTGTTTCGTCGTAAGTAATAAATAATGAGTAGCTCACAAGCAACAGCAGCCACGGATGGTCATGCTCAAAATCAAACAACTGATGATAATACCCAAAGGGATGATTGGCAGGATCATGTAGCAAAGATCATAGAATACACTGACCAGCTCAAGGAGGATTATAAAACACAAGGAAAGATCACTCAGCAACTTGCAAAAGCTGAGTGGAAGCTGTCATTAAGATCAATGGCCTTGATCACTATTTTTTTAGGCTGTTTTGCCAGTGGTTTGATTTTGTTGTGGGCAGGCTTGCTCGGTGCGATTGGTTACGGTGTTTATGATTTATTTGGCTCAGTTTGGTTAAGTTTTGCTACAGCTGCACTGGCGCAAATAATTTGTTTAGTTTGGCTTTGGCGTAACACTGTATACCTAAGTAATAAAATTGGTTTTAGTAAAACGATTAAAAGCATCAAGCAACTTTTAGACTTGTAAGGAAATAGCTATGTTAGTGGATTTTTTAATTAAAAAACCTCATGAAAACGTTGAAACGTTAAATAAGCAAATGGATTTGCAGCACGCATTAAAGCGCCAGCATCACGCAGCAATAAAGTATCGTTTTAAACGTTTTGCGGCTACCAAAGTGGGATTAGCTTCAGCCTTTTTAGCAGGTGTAACGGTGCAAGCAAGTAAAGGTGAAAGAAAATTTCTACGTAAATACGCTTGGCTGGCAAATTTATTTACCTAGCAGCAATTGCATCTATACATGCTTAATTCATCAATGCAATTGCCACCAACTCAAATATAAAATTTAGCTTAGCTTAGCTTATACCTGTTATGAGGCTTATCAAAACTTATACTAGGTCCCTTTGGCACAATTTGAGTAGGGTTGATCATCGTATGGCTATAATAGTAATGGCGCTTAATGTGTTCAAAGTTAACTGTACTGGCTACTCCCTTCACTTGGTATAGATCACGTACATAGTTACTGAGCGCTGGATAGCTTTCAATGGTACGTAAATTACATTTAAAATGCCCAACATACACGTTATCGAACCGGATAAGGGTTGTGAATAACCGCCAATCTGCCTCGGTTAATGTGCCCCCTAGCAGGTAACGATTTTTACTTAGTATGTTCTCCACTTTATCAAGTGCTTTAAATAACGCAGTAAATGCATCTTCGTATGCTGTTTGCGTGGTTGCAAAACCCGCTTTATATACCCCGTTATTAATATTGGTATAAACAAGGTCGTTAATTTCGTCAATATCAGCTTGAAGTGATTGCGGGTAATAGTCATCGGTATTATTCGTAATGTCATTAAATGCGGTGTTAAACATACGAATAATGTCTGCAGACTCATTGCTAACAATTTTATTTTGCAGTTTATCCCAAAGTACAGGCACGGTTACGCGCCCAGTGTAGTTTGCATCGTGTTTAGTATAAATTTGATGTAAGTATTCACTATTAAACAAATCATCGCCGCTGCTATGCTTGGTTTTATCAAAACTCCAGCCTTTATCTAACATATCAGGGCTGACCACAGATACACTAATTATATCGCTTAAGCCTTTTAACTGCCTAAAAATAAGTGTGCGATGCGCCCAAGGGCACGCTAAAGAAACATACAAATGATAGCGGTTCGGTTGCGCTTTAAAACCATCATTTCCAGTTGGCCCAGGGCTACCCTCTTTTGTGATCCAATTACGAAGCTTCGCCGCTTCGCGTTTAAACTTACCATTATTCGATTCGGTGTCGTACCATTGGTCTTGCCATTGGCCATCAACTAATAAACCCATAATAACATCCTCAATTAACCATTAAATTTTGCCAAATTCACCGTTTTGATAATCACGCACTGCTTGTTTAATTTCCTCCTGTGTGGTCATAACAAACGGCCCCATATGTGCAATTGGCTGCTTAAGCGGGTTACCTGCTAAAATAAGTATTCCCGCACCTTTTTGTGAAGATACGTCAATGTCACTGTTTGCATCTAATATAAGTAACTTGCCAGCATTAAAGGTTTGTCCATCAGCCGCAATAAGTTCACCTGTATGCACATAAATCATTACCTTTTGTTGTTCAAGTGCAGCTAATTGCATATGCGTATTTACAGGCAGAGTAACATTGGCCAATGCGGCATGTGCCGCTAAGCTTTGCAAGCTCGACGCTAACGTGTATTCACCAAACTGCCAATTACCAGCCAGTGCTGTAAAGCTAACGCCTTGCTTGTCAGTGACAACAGGTGCTGGCGCGTCTGTGGTATCTTGATAACGTGGCGTGCGCATTTTTTCATTGCTGGGCATGTTGAGCCAAATTTGAAAGCCATGTAGCCCCTGTTCTTCATCGGTTAACGGCATTTCACTGTGCATAACGCCTCTGCCTGTACTCATCCATTGTACATCGCCAGAACGGATTGCTTTTTTGTTACCCATTTGATCTTGGTGCTCAAAACCGCCTTTAATAATGTATGTAAAGGTTTCTATGCCACGATGAGGGTGCGGGGGAAAACCACCAATATAGTCACTTTCATTATTAGACTTTAGCTCATCAATCATCAAAAAGGGGTCGAGATATTTGCCATCAAAACCAGGTATTCGGCTGATATTTACACCATCCCCATCTTGTGTTGCATAAGCTGTTAACACTTTTGCTATATTCATATTTAAAATACTGTAGTAGATTAATTAATGAGCTTATTAAAACATTGATAAAACCAGACAACCATGTCTTTAAATCGAGTAAATCGTTCTAATTTTTAGAAGCCATCTTGATAATGGCGATAATTCGGTTATGTTGCATAATAGGCTTAATGATTACATGCTCAGGCTTGGGCTGATTTATAATAACTTTTTAATACAACCCTATATTTTGTATGGTTATTTTCAGCTTTTATGTCTACAATCATTTTTTAGGAACATAAAGTCCAAGGAGATCTTATCTTTACTTCATCGCTTAAAAGCCAGCTCTATAGATTACTTATCCTGCTTAGCATTCCGGGCGCTGCAGTGACGGTATTTACGCTATGGTATGAGCGTGATGCTGCTATAGAAAAAAGTGAAGAAAGAATAGTAAATATAGCCAAGCAATTGACACAGCATCAAAAAACAATGGTTGATGATGTTAAACGGGTGACTATTTATTTAGCCGATAAAACGGCAAAAAGCAACACGCTCCCTAAGACCTGCCCTGGCTACTTTTATGAAATAAAAGCCCTGTATAAAAATATTGCAAATATAGGTATTGTTGATAAAAACGGCGACCTTCAGTGTGTAACAAATGGGCGTAGTAAGAATATTAATATTAGCGATCGTACTTATTTTCAAAATGCTATTAATAATAAAAGCTTTTCGGTGGGGTATTTTCAATACGACCGAAGTATTCAAGCGCAAAGTGTCAATTTTGCCTACCCGATTATAGACTCTAATAACCAATTAAAAGGCACACTAGTTACTGTTATAGCATTGAACTGGTGGAACATAGTACTAAGCGAAGCTAAATTACCTAACAACGCTAAAGCTGTTATTGCCGACTCTAACGGCTTAATACTCGCCAATTACCCTAATCGACCACGTGATTTAGGCCAAAAAATTACCGATGTAGATTTACTTCATGCTAAAAGCTCATTAACGGTATTTAAAAATGCAAAAGGCGAAAACCAAATTTTTCATCGCTCAGTTATATATGAAGACGGGCATGGTAATAATTTAGACATTCATATTGCTGTTTCAGTTGAGGATTTTATTAATAAGGTTAATGAAAGCTTTGCTAAAACTATTTTTGCATTTTTATTGGCTATTGCCTTATTAGTGTTACTTGCTAGGCGTTTAATTAAACAAAGTATATTTAAACCTATCGCTAATTTAACTAAAGCCACTGATGAGCTTGCAGATGGTGCTATGCCTAAACATATTAAAAAGCCCAATAGCCCAGAATTAAAAGCACTTTACGACCGTTTTGCTGTTATGGCGCAGACCCGACTATCTGCAGAGGCAAAATTAAAAAACAAGCACAACGAATTAATGAGCTTATTAAATGCTTTACCCGATACCTACATACGTATAAACACCCAAGGTGAAGTACTTTATATTGGCGGGCATATTAGCCCTGTGCTAAGCGTTGACCCTAGCTCCGCGCTTAAATTAGCAGATGTACTGCCTAAGGCCAGTGCCGAGCTATTACTTTCTCATTTAGGGAGTTTGCAGAGCTCGCAAACACTCGAGCTTTCATTAAGTAAAAAATCTAAAGAGCACTTTTTCGAAGCAAGAATTAATACCCTTACTAATAATGAATACATTATTGTGCTTAGAGATATTAGCCAAAAAAAGGTCAACGAAAAAGCACTTCATTTAGCGTCGCTTGTATACAGTAATAGCAGTGAAGGGATGATGATTACAGACCCTGATGGCGTTATTTATGATGTAAACCCTGCGTTTTGCGAAACAACTCAATACAGCAAAGAAGAAGCGATTGGTAAAACCAGTCGCATTTTAGCGTCGGGCAAACATTCAAAAGCGTTTTATGAAAAAATGTGGCAAGAACTCAGGGAAACAGGCCGTTGGCAGGGTGAGATAATTAATCGCAAAAAGAATGGCGACACCTATACCGAATTTCTGATCATAGATACCGTTTACGACGATAAAAACATGCCTACTCGCCGGGTGGCTATATTTACCGACCTAACAGAAAAAAAACAAGCCGATGAAACCATATGGCGAAAAACTCACTTTGATCACTTAACCGACCTACCTAATAGGTTAGAGCTTAAAGAGCGTTTAAATAAACGCTTTGAAAATGTAACTGATGAAACGTGCGAACTTGTCGTGATGTTGCTCGATATTGATCACTTTAAAGATATTAACGACACGTTAGGCCATCACTATGGTGATAATCTACTTAAATTAGTTTCTCAACGAATAATTCAAGCAGCAGTGAACGCTAGCTTTGTTGCCCGTATTGGCGGTGATGAGTTTGTCATTGTTTACGATCAAGTTAAAAGCGCTCGCCATATAAACCAAATTGCCAGCAATGTATTGCAAAGTCTTTCATCGAGCATACAGCTTGAAGACGAAGAGCTGTTTATCAGCGCTAGTATGGGTATTGCATGCGCACCTAACGATGGCCAAAGCACAGAGCTGCTATTAAAAGCTGCTGACCAAGCCATGTACAAGGCTAAAAATAACGGCCGTAACGGCTTTGAGTTTTTCTCAAAAGATATGCGTATTCACGCATAAGCGCGTATGCAGCTTTTAAAAGATTTACGCTCAGCCATAGAGCTTGAACAATTTGAGCTATTTTATCAGCCTATTGTGGCCTTAAATGATTTACACATTCACAAAGCCGAAGGGCTTATTCGCTGGCACCACCCTAAAAAAGGGTTAGTCTCGCCGGCAACATTTATACCGCTTGCAGAGGAAACTAGGCAAATAAATGCGCTGGGTCAATTTGTATTTACTCAAGCAATACACACCCTAAAAGAAATAAACACCACTATGGGTGAGCAATTTCAAATTAGTATCAATGTTTCGCCTGTGCAGCTATCGACAACCGACAGCGGAATTGATGATTGGTGCGATATGCTAAAGGCTGCAAAACTGCCCGCTTCTTCCATAGTAGCTGAGATCACAGAAGGCCTTATGGTCAACCCAGAGCCATTAACACAAAGTCGCTTAAAAACACTAGTGCAATCAGGTATGCTATTAGCGCTAGATGATTTTGGCACTGGCTATTCATCACTTGCCTACCTGCAAGAAATGGACACCGACTACCTAAAAATAGATAAACGCTTTGTTGACAATATAAAAGCAGGAAGCCAAGAGCTTGCTTTATGTGAAGCCATAATTGTAATGGCCCATCAGCTTGGCCTAAAAGTTATTGCTGAAGGTATTGAAACACAGCAACAAATGCAACTACTGTTAAAGGCAGGATGCGACTACGGACAAGGTTATTTATTCTCAAAGCCCGTGCCTAAAAAAGAGTTTATGTCATTGCTGATCAGCAAAAAAATGGTAATTGCCAATAATAGATAAGCCATTACGCAATAAATAGTGTATCTACACGGTCAGGTTATTTAATTAATAGTAAGTAGTAACAAGGTTTAAAATGGCAAAGGCAACACTCGAGCAATGGAGAATGTTTAAAGCTGTTGTAGAACATGGCGGGTTTGCAGGTGCCAGCAGTGCGGTATTTAAAAGCCAATCAACCGTGCATCACGCAGTGCAAAAGTTAGAGTCGGCACTGCAAGTAAAACTACTTGAGGTTAAAGGCCGTAAGGCGTATTTGACCGAAAACGGTAAACTTATTTTGCGCCGTGCAGAGTTTTTAATAGACGAAGCCAGCAAAATAGAGTCAGTTGCTGCCACCTTAGGCGAAGGCATTGAAAGCACATTAAAAATAGCAGTAGATGAAGTCTTTCCACAAGATTTATTGTACCAAGCATTAAGCCATATTAATGAGCAATACCCACTCGTAAAAATAGAATTAATAGAAAGCGTACTTAACGGCGCAAATGAGTTATTAACAAATGCTGTGGTAGATTTAGCCATTTCTTCGATTGCACTTTATGGTATTAGCTGCAATACATTATGCGATATAGAATTTATTGCCGTTGCTCACCCTGATCACCCCTTACACCAATACAGTGCGCCACTAACTTTTAGAGAGCTTAAACTGCATAGGCAAATTGTGGTTCGCGATTCAGCAACTCACACCAGTCATGACGACGGCTGGCTTGGAGCTGATATGCGCTGGACGGTGAGCCATTTACGTAACTCTATCGACATGGTTAGCCAAAAATTTGGTTATGCATGGCTGCCTAGTGCGCAAATTCAGTCGCAATTTAAAAACAACACACTCAAGCCACTTAACTTAGAGCAAGGTACAACTCGCTCATTAAAGCTTTATTTAATGTGCACCGACAGCGACCGTTTAGGCCCTGTTGGCCGAGCGTTTACACAATACTTGCTAAGTTTATGCAATAACGAGCCGAGCTAAGAGTTTGTCGGCTCATCTACATCAAGGTGATCAGCCACAAAGGCGCCACGGTTTCCGCGTTCTTTTGCGGGGCCTTCAGTGCTGTCTTTTGCTGTTTGTTGCTCGGTGGCTGCATTTATTACAGCCCCAAGCGTAATAATGTAAGCGCTAATATACAGCCACATAAGCATAATAACGACCCCACCTAATGAACCATACGTTTCGTTGTAACTTGCAAAGTGCGAGACATAAAACGAGAACCCCAGTGAAGCTAAAATCCATAAAACTGTAGCAATGCACGAACCAAGTGTTATCCAGCGCCATTTTGCAGGTTTTCTGTGAGGGGCATATCGATATAAAAGCACTAATGCAAAGTTAAACATAAATGCGAGTAATGGCCATGATATTAACTTTATTAGTAAGTCTATACTTTCTTTTAAACCCACTAAATTAAGTACTATCGGTAAAATACCTATAATTAACAACGCAAAAATAGCGACTAAAATAGCCCCTACTGAAAATAAAAAACGGACTAATTGAGCATGGAAAAATGAGCGTTTTTCGTATTCATGATAACTAATATTACACGCCGTAATCAGCGCCTGACTGCCTTTGGAGCTACTCCAAATAGTAAGGATGAGCGTACCGATTGCACTTAAACTTAAACTGGCGTTAGAGGTTTGAGCTAAGTTCGAGACCTGAGACAAAATCAAATCGCTCGTGCTTTGCGGTAATAAAGTCACTATTTTACTTAAGTGTTCACTAATATCGGTGGGCGATGAAAAATATGCATACACCGACACCACAGCAGCAATAGCAGGAAAAATGGCAAGCAAGGCATAAAATGCCACGCCTGCGGCAACCAGCGATAGATTGTCTTGGCTCATTTGCTTAAAAATACGCTTTGCTATATCCCACCAACCAACAGCCGGAATATGTACTGGCTGCTCAGCATGTTGTCCCCGTTTAGGTTTACTCATTGCGTGCTCCTTTTTTTAATTAATTATTGAGCAAAAAGTCTGCCAAGCTACGCCACGGGCAATGGTATTAAACTTGCTGCTTACTAGATTATTTAAATACTAGGTAAAACGCCATGAACAGCCTGATAACTATGCTAATTGCAGCAAACACCACGGCTGTGAATGCCTTAAACGTCCAACAAAGCGTATTCAGTTGGCAGTATTTATACGCCCAAAGTTTGCAATTACTTCATGCAACAGCGCAAATATTACCCACTCTTTTATTAGGTTTTATTCTTTTAACTATTAGCTACTTTGCAGCCACTCCATTGTCGAGACTGTTAGTAAAACCGCTCATTTACATGACCGACAGTAAACTAGTTCACCTAGTGGCTAGGCGCGGTATCAGCATTTTAATTTTGTTATTAGGTGTGTATTTATTTTTACGTTTAGCAGGGCTGACCGAATTTGCTATTGCCATAATGAGTGGGACTGGTTTAATTGGCTTAATATTGGGCTTTGCTTTTAGAGACATAGCAGAGAATTTTATCGCAAGCTTACTACTAAGCGTTCAACGTCCATTCAAACTAGATGATGTAATAGAGGTAGATGGTCGCTTAGGGGTAGTAAAAAAAGTGACTGCGCGGCAACTACCTTAGTTGATTACGATGGCAATCACATACAAATACCCAATGCCACGGTTTACAAAAATACCATTAAAAACCTTACTGCTAATCCAAAAATGCGCGCCAAAGTGGTAATTGGCATAGGTTACGATAACGATATTCGCTACTGCCAAACACTCGCCCTTGAGATTGCAAACAAGCAAACGGGTGTTATTACTGAGCCACCAGCGCAAGTTTTAATTAATAACTTAGGCAGCTCAATAATATAAAAACTAAAAATCAATATGTTATAGTTTTTAGTAAGGAAAAATATACAGACTTTGGCACAGTATTTATGCACGTTTATAGATTAAACTTAGCTGTGTGCTCCATAGAAAGCTTTGATTTACCATTACTAACTAACGTTAATGTGTATTAACGTTAGTTTTTTAATATTTATATACTAAAACTTTTGATTATGAGAAGCTAAAGTACTAAAAATCAATGTTAAAGGAAGAACAAGATGAAAATAGCATACATCGATATACAAAATTTCAGAAAACTTAAATCATGTCGATTAGCTTTAACAGATAAGGAAACTGTTTTTGTCGGTGCTAATAACAGCGGGAAAACATCAGCACTAGATGCGCTAATTAAGTTCTTGAATCATAATAGTAATTCAGGAAGTAGAAAGATTTTAGCGCATGATTTTACGATTTCAAACTGGGTCAAATTAAATGAAATAGCTCTTAGTTGGTTAGAAGATGAAAACGAGGAAACTATTTCAGACTGGTACCAACTCTGTCCCTCCATCGATATTTGGATTGATGCAACAGCTGAGGATGTTCATAAAGTTAGACACCTCATACCGACGCTAAAATGGAAAGGCGGTTATTTAGGTGTTAGGCTGATCTTTTGTCCTAAAAATTTAGATGACTTAAAAGAAAGTTACCTTTTTGAATATAATGCTGCACAAGATACAGTAAAAGCCCACAATCGAACTATAGAAAACGATCAAAACCATTTGCAGCTTTGGCCTAAAAATTTACGCGAATATCTGAATCGAAAACTTTCTTCACACTTTGAAATAAAAGCTTTCTTATTGGATACTGAGCTATTCAAGAAAAGTCTCACGCCACAAGACATACCAAGAGAAAGTGAGAGCTTAGATAGCTATCCTTTTACAGGCCTATTCAGGGTTGATGTTATTGAAGCACAGCGAGGTTTTTATGATCCTTCAGCAGAAAATGCATCCAAAGCCACTGGTTTGTCCACACAATTGAATGAATATTATAATAAACATTTGAATCCTACAGATTTACCAGATGAGAATGATTTAAGCGCACTTGAGGCTATTGATACTGCAAAAAGAACATTTGATTCAAGACTTAATGAATCATTTGAAGACGCGCTTGGTGAAGTAAGAAGACTTGGGTATCCAGGGTTTAATGACCCAGATATCCAGCTTTCAAGTTTATTAAATCCAGTTGATAGCTTGGACCACGACTCAGCTGTGGTTTTTAATGTTCAAGGGAATGATGAAGCAATGCTAGATATGGCATTGCCTGAAAGGTACAACGGGCTTGGATATAAAAATCTAATTCATATGATATTTAAGTTAATAAGCTTCAGAGATGCTTGGTTGAGGGTTGGAAAACTAGGAAAAAGAAGGACTGCTGAAGATATTGCGATTGAGCCAATACATTTAGTTCTCATAGAGGAGCCCGAAGCCCACTTACATGCTCAGGTTCAGCAAGTTTTTATTAGGAAAGCTTATGAAGTGCTGAGAAGGAATGTTAGAGGGCACCTAAATACACAACTTTTTGTTAGCACCCATTCGAGTAATATCGCACATGAAGTTAGTTTTGAAAAGCTACGTTACTTTAAAAGACTTCCGAGTGACCACAACTGCCCTATTCCAACATCTAAAGTAGTTGATTTATCTTGTATTTTTGGTGAAAAAAGTAAAAGAGAGCCTGTATTGGCGCAGACAGCCAAGTTTGTTTCAAGGTATATAAAAACAACACATTGCGATCTTTTTTTTGCTAATGGTATTATTTTAGTCGAAGGAGCTGCAGAAAGGATGCTCCTTCCACACTTCATTAAAAACCATTTTAATGAAAATCAAAGCCTTAATTCTAGCTATATTTCTATACTTGAAATTGGCGGTGCGCATGCACAAAGATTCAAGCCACTTATCGATGCATTAGGCCTACCAACATTAATAGTTACTGATACAGATGCTATAGACAATCATGCCAAGAAAGTAAGACCAAAAAGAAACTCTGACTATAAATTTGGAAGCGATACACTTAAAACATGGTTTAACCTTAAGGATTTATCATTAGATAAGCTACTTGATTTACCACCTTCGCATACAACTAAAAATAATGTCAGAGCTGTTTACCAACAAGGTATACAAGTAAATATTTCAGGAAAAACTGAAGAAGCAATTCCTTACACATTCGAAGATGCTATTGCACTTACTAACATAAGTTTGTTTAAAGAATTAAAAAAAACAACTGGTATGTTAAAAAAAATGCAGTCTGCATTGGAAGAAAAAACTGCAGAAAAGTGTTGTGACTTATTATTCGATGCTTTGGGTGGTGAGAAAGCAAGAATGGCATTAGACCTACTGTATACTGTAGAGGATCCTAAAAATTTAGAAGTTCCCGATTACATTAAAAGCGGGCTTACTTGGCTTGATGAACAACTTACTCAATCAAGCTTGGATCACATTCCTCTTCAAGCAATAAACAGCGCGGAGGAAAGATAATGCCACAACAAGTAACTGAAGATGTTAATGACAAAATAGTCGAATATCTGAACCTAAAAAACCCAAAAAGCTTTCTTTTATTTGCTGGTGCCGGCTCAGGAAAAACCAGAACATTAGTTAACGTTTTGGAAAGAATAAAATCTCAACATTCTCTAGATTTAGTTCTCAGTGGTCAAAAGGTTGCTGTAATTACTTATACTAATGCCGCATGTGAAGAAATAAAGCATAGATTAAACTATGATCCTATTTTTGAAGTTTCAACCATTCACAGCTTTCTTTGGAGTCTAATAAAACCTTTTACAAGTGATATTAAAGCTTGGTTATTTAAAAATATAAACATAGAAATTACCACGCTAACAGAAAAAATAAATAATGCCAAAAACCCTCAAGGTAAGATCCGTCTTCAAAATATAAGCAAAAGAGAAATATTATTAGATAAATTAAAACTATTAAATGAAATAAAGAGCTTCACTTATAGTCCAGATAGAGGCAAACCATCTAAAGGCGCTTTGAACCACGCTGAGGTTGTCAAAATTGCTACTAGCTTCATAATGACAGAGCCTCTTATGAAAAAGTTACTTGTTAATAGCTTCCCAATTTTATTAATAGATGAAAGCCAAGATACTAAAAAAGACTTACTAGAAGCATTAATTTCAACTCAGCAATTATACAAAGATAAATTTTCTATTGGACTATTTGGTGATCTAATGCAAAGGATCTACAGTGGTGGTAAAGAAGATCTTACTCCGCAAAAATTACCCTCTGATTGGAAGTTCCCATCAATTGTAGAAAATTACAGATGCCCAAAAAGAGTTGTGAAACTATTAAATAAAATTCGAAGTGAGGTAGATAAACATACACAAAATGCAAGAGAGGATGCACCAACTGGTGTTATTAGAATGTTCCTCGTTCAAGATACCTTGGCTCAAAAACACCTACTTGAAAAGTCTACTCGAGAGAAGATGTCTGAATTAACAAATGATAAAAATTGGAATGATATCACTCAAGTAAAAACTCTCGTTTTAGAGCATGCTATGGCGGCTAAAAGAGGACAGTTCGATACTTTCTTTCTACCTTTGCATAATCAAAAAAAATTAAAAGATACTGTCTTATCAGGTAAAAGTAGTACTATAAAATTTCTTACCGAACAATATATTCCACTAATAAGAAGTATTAAAGCTAATAGTGACTTTAGGCTGATGGAGTTACTGAAAAGGTATTCACCTATTTTTCTTAACGGAAATGTGACACTCGAAACAATGCAAAGCACTTCTCAAAAAATTGACTTAATTACCAATCATATAAGTAATAATGATGAGAGTACTTTAAGCACATTAAAGTTAATTTTTGAAGAGCAGGTTTTAATTTGCCCCGATGAGATCTTGCCTATATTCGAGTCACTAGATGACCTCGTAGGGGGTGATGATTTAGAATCCGCCCCTGAGATAAATGCATGGGAAAAATCTCTAAGTGCAAAATTTTTTGAATTAGACAATTATGATAAATATTTGAAGGAAGAGCTAAGTTTCGGAACTCACCAAGGAGTAAAAGGACTTCAATTCAATAGAGTTATGGCTATTATTGATGATGATGAAGCCAACGGCTTTTTATTTGGCTACGAAAAGCTAATGGGAGCTGAGGAGTATTCAAGTCAAGATATAAAAAATATAAATGACGGCAAAGACTCAACTCCAGAAAGAACACGAAGACTACTATATGTGATATGCAGTAGGGCCATAAGTAGCCTTTCAATCATTAATTATACAACAAACCCAAAAGCTGTTAAATCTCACTTATTAAAGGAAGGCTGGTTCAATGACGATGAGATAGAAATTATTTAAGATTAACCAATTAAGTCATACCGACAATCTAAAAGTAGTAGTTTATAAACTACTACTTAGTTAATAAAAAATGCATTAACCACCTCATTTAACCTCCTCAAATCCGCACTCTTATGAGTGTACTTATCTGTAATCCCACCTTTAGAAAGTTCATGCCCAACAACCTGTTGAAGGAATGGGGTCATGAAGGAAAGGAATGGGGTCAAATCTTGACTTCATACATCATAATTTCTCACAGCCCAGTTATCACTCTTTGTTGAAATACTAACGAATACTGCAAACAGATAGCCAAAAACTAATGACTTATTTTAATTTTTAGGCACAAAAAAGCCCGCAGCGTTAACTGCGGGCTTTTTTGTTGAATGAGTGAGTTAGCCATATAAGCCGGGTTCTGTCCTTTCCGAAGAAAGTGATAATCATTCGTCTAGGCCATAAATCGCTCTATGGCTCAAGCAACCTACCCGGTTCTCACGTGGGCCACGCGTTCATTATTTAAAATGATAGAACCCTATTTGGTCTTGCTCCGAGTGGAGTTTACCTTGCAACCAACTGTTACCAGTGGCCCGGTGCGCTCTTACCGCACCCTTTCACCCTTACCAGCCCGAAAGCTGGCGGTCTCCTCTCTGCTGCACTTGTCGTGGACTCACGCCCCCCAGCCGTTAGCTGGCACTCTGCCCTGTGGAGCCCGGACTTTCCTCCCCCTGATCATTTTCGTCACAGGCAGCGATTATCTTGGCTAACTCGGCGCGCAGTATACATGAGCTGCGCCTTGTACGCAGTAAAGATTTACGCTTTTTCGTCAATAATTGTTTTATACAGGGCGTTTTTCTTCATTCCAAAGTATTCAGCTACTATGCCGCACGCTTTTTTCATCGGCATTTCGCTTTCAAGTAGCGTTAGCATTTTACGTGCCTCGGGTGGAATATCGTCCACAAGCTTAGGTTTGCCTGGCAGCATAAGTACTATTTCGCCGCGTTGCTTAGTGGGATCATCAGTTAAAAATTGCTTGAGCTCACTCACTGTGCCGTTAAAAAAGGTTTCAAAGGTTTTGGTTAGCTCTTTTGCAAATACCACTTGCTGCTCACTACCAAGTGCCGCTTCTAAATCATCTAGGCTTGCCATAATACGGTGCGTGCTTTCGTACATGATGCTGGTAATGCCTGAATTAACAGCCTCAATAAAAAAGTCTTGCCTTGCTTTACTTTTAGCCGGTGTAAAGCCAATAAACTGAAAGCGATCAGTTGGCAGGCCCGAGCAGCAAACCGCAGTAATTGCAGCACACGCACCGGGCACGGGTGTTACATGTGCACCTTGCTCGCGGCACAGATTTACAACGGCATAACCTGGATCGCTTATTAGCGGTGTGCCGGCATCTGACACCAGCGCGATATTTTTGCCTTCATTTAGCCAATCAATAATCTGCTGCGCTTTTTGCTTTTCGTTATGGTCATGTAATGCGAAGGTTTTAGCCTTAATACCAAAGTGGCTTAGTAGCTTACCGGTGTGGCGCGTGTCTTCAGCAGCGATTAAGTCAACCTGCGATAATGTCGCGATGGCACGCTGACTTAAGTCGTCATAATTGCCAATAGGGGTGGCAACAATGTAAAGAGTGCCAATTTTCTGTGAATTCTCCTCATTTAACATTGAGGTCTCCTGCGTCAGTCAGTAATATAAGCAAATCGCGTTAACGTATTGGGAAATCATTGTGCGACTTAAACTTGTTAGTCTATTAATTATATTGTCAGGGTTATCGGCCTGTAGCACAACCGAAAAACCAACTAAAAATAGCGATAGCATTAACAGCAGTGCGAATGCGCTGCAAAATCAAGCAACCAGTGCTGATGCTATTTATAAATTAGCGTTAAGTCGCACCGGTGCCGATAAAATTCAATTACTTTATAGTGCGCGTGATGCGGCTATTTCGGAGCAAAGCTGGCCATTACTTGAAAACATTTGTAATGAGCTTGAGCAAACCCCAAGTGTAGATAAAATTCAAAACCGCTTATACATTGCTTATGCACAAAAGCAGCAAAATAAAAACGACCAAGCGCTCGTTATTTTGCAATCGCTCGATGGCCAACTTAAACAGCCTGAACACTTTGCATGGCATCAATATTTAACTGCTAGCATATATGCATCGCAAAACTTTCCTAAGCGCGCTGCGCCTTACTTTTTTAGAGCTTCAGAAACAGCAAATAAAAATGATATTGAGATCCCTTCTTTGCAGCAGGCGCTATGGGACAACTTAACTAAGCTGTCTTCTTATGCGCTGGAGCGCTTTAATCGCGGCTCTGTTATTCAGCAAGGTTGGACTAATTTGGCTTTGTATCATCAGGTTTATGCAAACAGCGGTGTAGAGCTGGATCAAGCTATTAATAATTGGCGTCGTCGTTACCCAGGTCACCCTGCAATGGCTATTTTACCTAAGCAAGACGAAGCCCTAGCCGACCTAGCCCCTGTAAATATTGAGCGCTTAGCTGTGCTAATACCGCAATCAGGCGCTAATGAGCGTTTAGGAGATGCCCTTAAAGCGGGTATTTTGGCGGGCCTTGATAAGCAAACAATTAACGATACCATTTTTATAGATGAGAACCTTTCGACCCAAGCGTTAAACGAGCAGCTAAGCCAATTTAACCCTGACTTTGTAATTGGGCCATTATTAAAAGCGAATATTGATAAACTTGCACAAGCTAAAACACTGATTGATATTCCTTCATTGCACTTAAATACATACGATGGTGAGCGACTCTCGCTGCAACATTACTTTTTTGCTTTAAACCCTGAGCATGAAGTGCAGCAAGCGCTGGAACATTTTTTAGCCAAAGGTTATCAAAAACCTATGCTACTTGCGCCTAATAATGCCAATGGCCAACGTTTGGTTGAATACTTTAATATTCAGTGGCAGCGCTATAGCGAAACCAAACCACAAATTGGTTTTTATAATGATAATAAAGACATGCCAAATACAATTGCTAGCTTGCTAGAAGTTGATAAATCTAAACAACGTATTAAAACGGTTAAGTCTTTATTTAAACAAGAGGTTGAAAGCGAAACTCGCTCGCGTAGTGATATTGATGCTATTTATATTTTAGGTGATGCCATAGAAACACGCCTAATAAAGCCTTATTTAGATGTAAACGTAAGTACGTTTGCACAGCGTATTCCATTGTACGCAAGCTCTAAAAGCCACAGTAAACAGATAGACCGTACCGACAAAGGCGATTTAGAAGGACTCTACTTTACAGAGCTGCCGTGGATGCTTAACGCTTCAGTTAAGCAGCATAATTTACGAAACCAATACAACACGCTTTGGCCAGAAAATGCTGATATAAGCCAACGCTTATTTGCAATGGCTTACGATGCTGTGTCGGTGCTGAGCGATATTAGGCAATTGAGCCTAATGCCCGGTAATAAGTTTGCAGGTTTGAGTGGCAAGCTTTCAGTGAATACCAGCGGGCACATAGAGCGCACGCTTGATTGGGCACAATACACAAATAGACGCATAAAAGCAGTACAGCTTGAAACAAAGCAGCCCGTGCCTTTATTTATGCAATCGGCTAACGAAAGTAATACGCTGACTTTTGATTAATTAGGAGCGGCTATGTCGTGGTTTAAAGCACTGTGGCAAAACAGCCGAGAAAAAGGTCAGTACTATGAACGCCAAGCAGAAAAGTTTTTAATACAACAAGGGCTCACGCCGATTGAACGCAATTACTATTGTTCTTTTGGTGAGCTTGATGTGATTATGAAACACGGCGATACGCTTGTATTTGTAGAAGTTAAGTTTCGTCAAAATAATGCCAGAGGCGGCGCAAATTATGCTCTTGGCACTCAAAAACAAGCTCGATTAAAACGTACTATTTATCACTACTTGGCAGCAAAAAACTTAACTAACCAGTCAATAAGAGTCGACTACGTGGCCATTACGGGCGAAGGGCCAAATAATTTGAACTGGATTAAAAGCGTACTTTAACCATACACAAACAGATTAGTGAAACGCCTAGCAACAAACAAAAATGATGAATAAATTATTGGTAGTCTATGCAAGATACAATTAAAGAAATTTTTACAGAAAGTATTCAAGTACAAATAGCAGCAGGCGAAGTACTGCCAAGCGCACTCGAGTCTGCGGCATTTACTATTGCACAGAGTTTAATTAATGGTAATAAACTTCTTTGCTGCGGCACGGCGAACTGCCATATGTTAGCGCAGCACATGGCCGGCGTATTAGTTAATCACTACGAAACTGAGCGCCCTTGCTTACCTGCTATTGCACTGTCTCAAGAAAACATTAATTTAGGGCAAAATAGCCAAGTAGATGAACATGATACCTTTGCCCGCCAAGTACGTGCCTTTGCACAACAAGGCGACTTACTGCTTGCGTTAGCGATTAATGGTAACGAAAAACATATTATTTCTGCTGTAGAAGCTGCACTTACTAAAGATATGAAGGTCATAGTGATGGTAGGTGATGACGGTGGAGAACTTGTTGGCTTATTAGGCCCAAACGATGTAGAAATTCGCCCACCTTCTAAGCGCCCTAGCCGCATTATTGAATCTCACTTAGTTAACTTACATTGTTTAAGTGAACTGGTTGATTTAACTCTTTTCCCGCAGGATGAAAATTATGTTTAAACGCTCTCTTATTGTTTTAGGTACTGTTGTTTTACTGCAAGGCTGTGCAGCCGCCGTGGTTGCAGGAACAGCTGGTGCAGTAACTGCAGCAAATGATCGCCGCACCATTGGCTCTCAAATAGATGATAATAATATAGAAATTAAAGCTAGTATTGCGCTGAGTGAAGTTGAACGACTTGAAAAGTTTGCCAATGTAGACGCTATAAGCGTAAATGGCATTGTTTTATTGGTAGGCCAAGTAGCAAACCAAGAAATGAAAAACCAAGCTCAGCAAAGCATTGAGGGGCTTTCAGGCGTACGTAAAATACATAACCAAATCAGAATTGGTTCAAATATTGGGATTACTACGCAAACACACGATTCGTGGCTTACCTCTAAAGTTAAGGCGCAACTTTTAACAGCTAAAAATATCCCGAGTAACAATATTAAGGTAGTAACAGAAAACGCTGAGGTATTTTTAATGGGCCTAGTGTCATCATCTGAATCTGATCAAGCCGTAGATATTGCCCGCAATGTTTCAGGCGTTGAGCGCGTTATTAAAGTATTTGAATATTTATAACAGATATAAAACGCTTATTAAAACACATAAAAAAACCGCTTAATTAGCGGTTTTTTTTAAATTTAAACGTTACTTAATAACGCGCAAATGTGAGCCTTTTTTCTTTTCAGGCTTTTCTGGCGGAGTCTCATCGACAAACTCTTCTGATGTTTCTACACTTTCAAGCTCTGGTGCAAAATCGTCTTCGTCCTCTAAAAACTCTTCTGCAGTAAAGACTGTTCCTTCGCCATTTTCACGTGCGTATATTGCCAACACAGCACCAACAGGTACATAAACCTGCATTGGCTGCCCGCCAAAACGTGCGTTAAAGCTAAGTTGTTCCATATCTAACGAAAACCCAGTAACGGCTGAAGGGCTTATATTAAGCACTATTTGGCCATCTTGCACAAACTGCGTAGGCACCTGCACTGCGGGGTAGTCTGCATCAACCACTAAGTGCGGTGTGCAATCGTTATCTACGATCCAATCAAAAAAAGCACGTAGTAAATAAGGACGATTAGGCGTCATTATGAACGGATCTCACGCTCAGCTTCGGTCAATGAAGCTTGGAATGATTCGCGCTCGAATAAACGGATCATGTATTCTTTAAGCTCTTTAGCACCTAAGCCGTTAAGATCTATGCCTAACTGCGGTAAACGCCATAATAGCGGAGCTAAATAACAATCTACTAAGCTAAACTCTTCACTCATAAAGTAAGGGGCTTCGTTAAAGATTGGCGCAATTGCTAGCAACGCTTCAGTCAGCTCTTTACGAGCCTGAGCAGCATCTTCAGTATTATTAGTGATTTTTTCAGCAAGGCTGTACCAATCAGTATCAATACGGTGCATCATTAAACGGCTACGACCACGCATTACCGGATATACAGGCATAAGTGGAGGATGAGGAAAACGTTCATCAAGGTATTCCATGATGATGTTTGCCTGATATAAGCCAAGCTCACGGTCAATCAGTGTCGGAACTGTACCGTAAGGGTTAATTTCGTGAAGTGCTTCTGGCAAGTTATCCTTTTCAGCCAAATGAATATCTACACTTACACCTTTTTCTGCAAGCACAATGCGTACTTGGTGGCTATACATACAGTTAGCACCAGAAAAAAGGGTCATTACAGGGCGCTTATTGGCAGCTACGGCCATGCCTATACCTCCATTAAATAACTAAAACAGCAATAGGGGCTTAAGCCCCTATTGCAAAATTACCTTGTAAAACGCTCAAATTAATGAACATCTCTCCAGTATTCTTTCTTAAGCATAAATGCCAAGATAAATAGGATAACTAAAAAGCCTATTACCTTAATACCTAACGCTTCTGACTCAAGGCGTGTAGGTTCACCTACATACTCTAAGAAATTCGTTAAATCACGAACCGCGTGGTCGTACTCGTCAACGCTTAGCTCGCCCGTACCATCTGTTTCAGTACCCACAACTTTTGTCACAGTTTGACCATGTTGCTCAACTTCTTCGATGATAGGAGTTGGTAAGCCTTGTAGTTCTTGAAGAACATGCGGCATACCTACCGACGGAAATAACGTATTGTTTACGCCAAATGGGCGTGACTCGTCTTTATAAAACGATTTTAAATAAGTGTATATCCAATCACTGCCACGAACACGTGCCACGTTGGTAAGATCCGGCGGAGCCGCACCAAACCATTTTGCAGCATCATCTTTAGTGATCGCGTTTAGCATGTGGCCGCCAACTTTTGAACCATCAAAAATCAGTTGTTCTTTACCGATCTCTGTTGGAATACCAATGTCACGGAAAGTACGCTCATAACGCTGATACTGCATTTGATGACAACCAAGACAGTAGTTCATGAACAACTTTGCGCCACGTTGTAAAGAAGGCTGATCAGATATATCGTTACCAGCTTCCATAAGAGGAACTGAAGGCCCTGCTGCCATAACCATGTTAGGCAGCAAGTTTACTGATAAAGCAAATACACCAATAAGTAGCTTTTTCATCATTTCGTTAACCTCTCAGGCAATGGCTTAGTTTTTTCATTCTTACTGTATACAAATAACAGCACGAAGAACATAAAGTAAGTCACAGTACAGACTTGAGAAATTATCGTTTTCAAATCAGTTTGAGGAGTTGCACCCACCCAACCTAAAAGAACGAATGTTACAACAAAACCTGCAATGTTCCATTTGTGGAATCCACAACGGTAACGAACTGACTTAACACGACCACGGTCAATCCACGGTAACAATGCTAACACTACAATAGATGCACCCATTGCAGCAACACCCATTAATTTATCAGGGATTGCACGTAAAATTGCATAGAATGGTGTGAAGTACCATACAGGGAAAATATGCTCTGGTGTTTTAAGTGGATTAGCCGCTTCAAAGTTTGGCGCTTCTAGGAAGAAACCATTCATTGCCGGCATAAAGAACACAACCCAACAAAATAAGATTAAGAAACCAACAACACCCACAATATCTTTTACTGTGTAATATGGGTGGAATGGTATCGCATCAACAATATCTTTCTTGTTGGTGTAATACTCGTGGAATTTAAATTTAGGCTTATCTTCTTCAGCTACAGTCCCTTTTTTACGCTTGATTTCAACACCGTCAGGGTTATTAGACCCCACTTCGTGTAGAGCAACAATGTGTAAAAATACTAAGATAACAATAACTAAAGGTAATGCAATTACGTGTAGTGCAAAGAAGCGGTTTAGCGTAGCACCAGAAATTACGTAGTCACCACGGATCCAAAGCGTTAAATCATCACCAATAACTGGAATTGCACCAAATAGTGAAATGATTACCTGCGCACCCCAAAAAGACATTTGTCCCCAAGGAAGTAAGTAACCCATGAAAGCTTCAGCCATTAATGCCAAGAAAATAAACATACCAAATAACCACAGTAGTTCACGTGGTTTTTGATAAGAACCGTAGATCATGCCACGGAACATATGCATATAAACAACGATGAAAAACGCAGATGCACCCGTTGAGTGTAAATAACGTAGTAACCAACCGTATTCTACATCACGCATGATGTACTCAACCGATGCGAAAGCCCCCTCGGCTGATGGAACAAAGTTCATCGTTAACCAAATACCGGTAAGGATTTGGTTAACTAGTACTAACATGGCTAGTGAGCCAAAGAAGTACCAGAAGTTAAAGTTTTTAGGTGCTGGGTACTGTGCAATGTGCATGTTCCAAACACGTGTCATTGGGATACGGTCGTCAATCCAACCAATTAGCTTACCAAACATTAGGCTACCCCTTTTTCTTCGCCCACTAGAATAGTGGTATCATCAAGAAAAGTATAAGGTGGTATTTCTAAGTTTAATGGTGCTGGTACCGATTGAAATACACGGCCAGCCATATCAAATTTAGAACCGTGACACGGACAGAAGAATCCATCGTCAGTGCCTTCAACTTTCTCACCAAAGTTACCGTTTAAGAAACCAGGCGAACACCCTAAATGCGTACAAATACCAACAGCGACAAAAATCTCTGGGCGTAATGAACGGTAATCATTTGTTGATGATTCTAATTGTTGTGGCTCTTGCGATTGCGGATCACGAAGTTGGCCTTCATGTTCTTTCATCTGCTCAAGCATTCTAGGGGTACGTGATACAACCCATACAGGTTTACCACGCCACTCGACACGTATTAATTGTCCAGGTTCAAGTTTGCTGATATCTACTTCTACAGGCGCACCCGCAGATTTAGCTCGCTCACTTGGATTCCAAGACGCAATAAAAGGAACAGCAGCCCCAGCCGCACCAACACCACCTACAACAGAGGTAGCTATGGTTAAAAAGCGACGTCGGCCATTGTCTACAGGCGCATTGCTCATCCACTTATCTCCACTATGATTCTCAACACTTGCTATATTGAGAACATCAGTTACAGCAGGTTAATTTTTCGAAATTTTTAGAATAGAAGCGATCATAATTAAAACCCTTGATTAAAACAAGGTTATTCACAGCCTCACGCTCGAATAACCCGACTTGATCAACAGTTTGATAAAGTAAGCTCGAGAATAAAGCCGAATGACTATAATAACGCTTCTGTAAAAACAATATACTGACCAAGATCAACCCCACTACGAGGGAACAGATAAACTGTACATGGTGATGTTGAACTTGCCCACACTACTTGCCCGCCAATTGTAGCAAAAAATTCCACCAATTAACTGATGGATTTACACTAATTACGATAATTATTTAACTTTTTTGCAGCGAAATGCGGATTTCTAAGTTTTCGTACATTAAATACGCAATAATTTCTAGATTTGATCAGCAACCAAAGATATTAAGGCCGCTTGAGAAAGGTAAGTACTTAAATTTTATTGTCAAAAACAAAAAACCCAGCATAAGCTGGGTTTTTGAATTCTTGATAACGTAAAAATTAACGTTTTGAGAATTGTGGACGCTTACGCGCTTTCTTAAGACCCACTTTCTTACGTTCAACTTTACGTGCATCACGTGTAACAAAACCTGCTTTACGAAGTTGTGGACGTAATGACTCGTCAAACTCCATAAGTGCACGAGTGATACCGTGACGGATTGCACCAGCTTGACCAGTTGTACCACCACCGGCAACGGTGATGTGAAGGTCAAACTTTTCAGTCATATCAACAAGCTCTAGAGCTTGACGAACAACCATGCGTGCTGTTTCGCGACCAAAGTACTCTTCTAAAGAGCGCTTGTTGATTACGATGTTACCAGTGCCTGGGCGTAAGAATACGCGAGCACTTGAACTTTTACGACGACCTGTACCGTAGTATTGATTTGCCATGATAGTGCTCCTTAAATGTCTAGAACCTGAGGCTGTTGTGCAGCATGGTTGTGCTCAGTACCTGCGTAAACTTTAAGTTTACGGTACATAGCGCGGCCTAAAGGACCACGTGGCAACATGCCTTTAACAGCTTTTTCGATGATCATTTCAGGCTTTGCAGCTTGAAGTTTATCAAAAGTAGTAGACTTAAGACCACCTGGGAAACCAGTATGAGCGTAGTACACTTTATCTTTGAATTTGTTACCAGTTACAGTAACTTTCTCTGCGTTGATAACGATGATGTAATCACCAGTATCTACGTGTGGAGTGTATTCAGCTTTGTGCTTACCGCGTAGGCGATGAGCGATTTCAGTAGCGATGCGACCTAAAGTTTTACCTTCAGCGTCAACTACGTACCAGTCACGTTTTACTGTTTCTGGTTTAGCAACAAACGTTTTCATTTATAAAAATCCAATGTTTTTCAATTAAAACCACAGGCAGTTATTATTAACTACCGCTCTAAATATGCTACAACCCCTTCGAGTTTTAGACTTTAGCGCCGCTCACAAGTGGCTAAACTATATGAGGACATAGAACGCAACGTGGCAGACGCGGGAGTATACCAGCACTTAAAACACATTGCTACCGAGCGGTTGTTTTTTCCCCAAGAAAATCACAAAATTTTGTGTATTTAACTAAAACCTTAATTAAGACAAATGCTCTTTGGCTAAATACTCTAAAGATTGCATTTCTTGAAGGCGACTAATACACCGCTTAAACTCAAAGTTAAGGTTGCCTTGTGTATAAAGCTCAGTGATCGGTTTTTCAGCAGAGATAATTAACGTTACGTGGCGTTCGTAAAATTCATCCACTAAGGCAATAAAACGTCTAGCTGCGTCATCATTATTTTGCCCAAGCTGTTTTACATTAGAAAGTATAACAGTGTTGTATAAACGGCTAATTTCCATGTAGTCGACTTGGCTTCGTGCGGTTTCGCACAGCTCGCTAAATTCAAACATCACTACGCATTTAGCTACTTTACGCGTATTGATCAAGCGACCTTCTATTTCTATGGGTTGATTAAGCTCTCCCGCCTCTGGCGAAAGCTTATCAAAATATTCAAATAAGTTTTTATCGGCTTGCTCATCTAGCGGGCTGTGAAAAATTTCGGCTTGCTCAAGGGTGCGTAAGCGATAGTCAATACCAGAATCTACATTGACTATTTCGGTGTTTGCTTTAACCAGTTTAATAGCAGGTAAAAAGCGCGCTCGTTGTAGGCCATTCTTATATAAATCATCTGGCACTATATTAGAGGTGGCCACGAGTACTATATTGCGGGCAAATAGTGCCTGCATTAAGCCGCCGAGTAACATGGCATCGGTAATATCTTGAACAAAAAATTCATCAAAACAGATGATGTCGGTTTCGGCTTTAAATATGTCGGCAACTATTTCTAGCGGGTTACTTTTATTATTAAGCTTTTTTAGTTCGTCGTGAACACGGTGCATAAAGCGATGAAAATGCACGCGCATTTTTCGCTCACCTGGCAGTGCTTCATAAAAGGTATCGACTAAATAGGTCTTACCACGCCCTACACCCCCCCAAAAATAAAGCCCTTTAATTGGCTCGGGTTCGCTTTTATTAAACAGCTTTGCAAAAAAGCCTTTTTGTTTTGGCTTTTGGCTGACTAGGTCATCATATAAACGTTGTAAATGGCGCACTGCATTTTCTTGTGCTTGGTCATATACAAAGTCATCGCGCTTAAGATCTTGCTGGTAAGTTTGCCAAGGAGTCATATCTAATTACATTTTAAACACAGTTTAATTTGCACAACATATTAACACGCATCTTAACTCGGGGTATATTACCCACAGGATGATTTATATTTGAATCAGGCATTATTAAGTATTTTTCCCAAAGGGGTGAGTTATGGGCACAGTTACGTGGGTGGGTTTAATTGTTATTACTGCGGTAGTGGCGTTTTTTGTTGGTACATACGTGTCAAAAAAACAATTTAAGCAAGATGAGTTAAAACAACAAGCTGAGCAAGCACAAAATGCATTAGAGCAGTATCGCCAAGATGTCGCCGATCATTTAGCAAGTACTGGTAAGCTTGTGAATAAAATGAAAGAAAATTACGATCAACTGCTTAGCCATGTTGAAGAAACCAATCAACTCTTGCTTGACGATAAAAACAATACGCCTAGCGAGCCATTTTTTTCAAAAGAAACAACAGAGCAACTGCAAGCATCTTTAAAAGAGCGTGAGATCGACCGTTCATCTGCACAAGCACAACCAGCTGATTACGTATCTGGTGAGTCAGGCTTATTTGCAGGGCAAAATAGCGACTCAAAACCAGCTAAAGCCTCCTAACATACTGAGCGTGCTAAAATATGAGCGCTATCTTGAGGAACTTTTTTTTGACCCCATAGTCTTTAAATGTAACAGCTTTATATTTAAATTCGAAAAGGCTGCTTATGCAGCCTTTTTGCTTTTTCCTGTGATGTGGAGTACACCCTGACTATGAAAATGAAATTATCACTTATTAGTGCTGCAATCTTATCGACAAGCTTATTACTAAGCCCTACGGCCTCTTATGCAAAACTGCCAATTGCTGTTAACGGCCAACAATTACCTACACTGGCGCCTATGCTTGAGCAAATTACTCCTGGCGTTGTGAGCATTCAGGTTTCTGGGTCAAAAGAAGTTCGCCGTCGTGCAGACCCCCTTGAGTACTTTTTTGGTAACCCTCAACCACGTAGGCAAAAGCGCCAATTTAGCAGTTTAGGTTCAGGAGTTATTATTGATGCCGATGAAGGTTATGTCGTAACAAATAATCACGTAATTCAAGACGCCGAAAAAATGGTAGTTACGCTAGAAGATGGTCGTGAATTTGAAGCCACAAAAATTGGTACTGATAAAGAGTCTGATATTGCATTATTACAAATAGATGCCGATGACTTAACCGAGGTTAAACTGGCCAACTCAGATAAGTTACGTGTAGGCGACTTTGCTGTCGCTATTGGTAACCCATTTGGATTAAGTCATACAGTAACCTCAGGCATTGTAAGCGCATTAGGGCGAAGCGGTTTGAATATTGAAGGTTATGAAGACTTTATTCAAACCGATGCAGCTATTAACCAAGGTAACTCGGGAGGGGCTTTGGTTAATTTAAATGGTGAATTAATAGGTATTAATACTGCAATTTTAGGTGCTTCAGGCGGCAATGTGGGTATCGGCTTTGCAATACCATCAAATATGATGAAAAACTTAGTTGACCAAATTATAGAGCACGGTGAAGTGCGCCGTGGTTCACTGGGTATATCTGGCCGTCCACTCGATGCAGGCCTTGCAAAAGCACAACAGCTTGACGTAAAACAAGGCGCATATGTGATGCAAGTAATGGATGATACCGCCGCAAGCAAAGCAGGCATTAAAGCTGGCGATGTTATCATTAGCATAAATGGCAGCGATATCAGTGGCTTCCACGAGCTACGAAGCAAAATAGCAACCTTAGGTGAAGGGCGCGAGGTTAAGTTAGGCATTTACCGAGATGGTAAAGTTAAAACGGTTAAAGTGACTCTTGATGGCGCATCGGGTATTACCGCTGCAGGTGATGAACTTCACCCTGCATTCCAAGGTGCCGAGCTTGAGAACGTACAAAAAAATGGCACTAAGGGCGTTGAAGTGACGACCGTTAACCCTCGCTCTCCATCAGCTCGTGTAGGGCTTGAAGAGGGAGATATTATTGTTCAGGTTAATCGCCAGCGTGTCGAAAATATTCGCCAAATGAACAAAATTATCGAAGATATCCAAGGTAATATTGTACTGGGCGTTAAACGTGGTAGAGAGTCTATCTTTGTGTTAATTCAATAAGTAACACCTCATAAACACGCAATAAAAAATAACAGCAGCACTTGCCGCTGTTATTTTTTTTGTGCCATCATAAAGAATTGCTCACTAACAATAAGAATCTCGTGCTGAAATTACTAAAATTTGTACTCCCCCCCTTTATTGTCGGTTTAGGTATCGCCTTTTTAGTGGTTTTTTTCAGCCCTAATATGCGCACCTCTTTGCTCCCTAATGTTGCACTACCAAGCGCGATGACTTCGAGTCACCTGAGCTTTGCAGATGCAGTTAAGCGTGCTGCACCTTCGGTGGTCACTATTTTCTCAGAGAGTATTTCTAAAGAGCCTAGGTATAAACAACAAAACACCGTTCAAGAACTTGGATCTGGTGTGATCATGACGCAAGACGGCTATATTCTGACTAATTACCACGTTATTAATAATGCTGATCAAATATTGGTTATATTAACCGATGGCCGCCGCTTTTTTGATGTGCAACTAATTGGTTTTGATACCATTACTGATTTAGCTTTACTAAAAATTAATGCTGATCACTTGCCCGTGATCCCCGTAAATGACAGCTACAACACAAGCGTTGGCGATGTTGTTCTGGCTATAGGTAATCCACTTAACTTAGGGCAAACCATCACCCAAGGCATAGTCAGTGCAACCGGCAAACAAAAAATCACTGATAGTCCTTACAACAATTTATTGCAGATGGACGCGGCTATTAATGTAGGTAACTCTGGTGGCGCATTAGTCAACTCTAATGGCGATTTAGTCGGGATCACCTCTGCACAATTTAAAACCCGCGAAAACCTAAACATCCAAGGTATATTTTTTGCGGTTCCCTATTCACTCGCCAAAGAGGTAATGGCTAAATTAATACGCCATGGCCGAGTTGTACGTGGTTATTTAGGTTTCGAAGGCACTGCAGTAGATAGTACTGGTAAAGAGGTAAACGATAGCCTTACTGAAGTGGCAGGAATGCGCATCACTAATTTAGATCCGCTAGGGCCTGCATGGCAAGCGGGTATTGAAGAGCAAGATATAGTCATTAAAATTGCTGGGTTGAGTGTCGCGAACCCACAAAAAGTACTTGAAAAAATAGGCAATACACAGCCAGGTAAAAAAATAGAATTTGAGCTTTACCGAAACGGTAAAGTCAAAAAAATTATGGTCACCGTCGCTGAACTCGAAACCAAACTGTAAATTGCAGAACATATAAAAAGGCCGAGTAGCCTAGGCTATCCGACCTTTTTAATTTTTAGGTGGTGCTGCGTTTAATATTAACGACTTCTGCGTTGTATATTCGCCCCTAACCCACTAAGTTTATCTTCAATGCGCTGATAGCCTCTGTCAACGTGGTAAATACGATCAACGACCGTTTCACCTTCGGCAACAATTCCCGTTAAAATTAAGCTGGCAGAAGCGCGTAAATCGGTTGCCATAACTTGTGCACCACTTAAACTTTGTGTTTCTCCACAAATAGCCGTGTGCCCTTCTAAACGAATATTTGCACCCATACGTTGTAGTTCAGGTACATGCATAAAGCGGTTTTCAAAAATGGTTTCGGTAATTGTAGCACTACCATTAGCCACCACATTTAATGCTGTAAACTGCGCTTGCATGTCGGTTGGAAAACCTGGGTGAGGCATGGTTTTAATATTAACGGCTTTAAGCTCACGATTACGCATATCTAAATAAATGCTGTCATCGTTTACTTCAACAAGTGCATTAGCGGCGCGTAATTTTTCAATAACTGGCTCTAGAGAATGAAAGTCAGTTTTCTTACAAAGCACTTCGCCTGCCGCCATTGCAGCGGCCACCAAAAAGGTTCCGGTTTCGATACGATCAGGCAAAATGCTATGCTCACAGCCATCTAAACGCTCTACACCATCAATTTCTATTCGGCTTGTGCCTGCACCCGTAATATTTGCACCCATCGCAATTAAACAATTAGCAAGGTCGATAATTTCAGGTTCGCGTGCTGCGTTTTCAAGTACCGTTTTACCATCAGCAAGTGTGGCAGCCATAAGTAGGTTTTCGGTGGCGCCAACACTGACCATTTCCATGAAAATTTCAGCTCCTTTTAGGCGCCCTTCTACTTTTGCATTGATATAACCATTTTCAACATTTATTTGCGCGCCCATGCGCTCTAAACCTTGAATATGAATATCGACAGGGCGAGCACCAATTGCACAGCCACCTGGGAGTGATACTTGTGCCTCGCCAAAACGAGCGACTAAAGGTCCTAGAGCCAAAACAGAGGCGCGCATTTGCTTAACTAAATCATACGGGGCCAAAGTTTTATCAACAGTTGCACCATCAATATAAAGCGTATCGTTTTGCCAGCTTACCGTTGCACCCAAAGTGCTTAAAAGCGCCTCTGTAGTAACAATATCGCGAAGGCGAGGTACATTAGTAAATGTACTTTTACCATCAGCAAGTAATGCGGCAAACAAAATAGGTAACGCGGCATTTTTTGCGCCGGAAATAGTTACTTCACCAGCAAGTGAAGTGCCACCTTGAATTACAAATTGATCCATCAGGAGGCCTTAACTATTGAGGTAAAATAAATTTTTGTTCACGCTTCCACTCAGTTGGCGTAAATGCACGAATTGATACAGCGTGAATTGTACCGTCTGAGATAGTATTCATTAATGGGCCATAAACTAGCTGTTGCTTTTTAACGCGGCTTAAACCCTCAAAGCATTCGCCTACCGCAATTACTTCATAATGACTACCATTGGCTTTTACTTTTACTTCAGTTAACTGAAGTTCGTCGCGTAATAATGTTTCGACTTGGCTAGTTTCCATAACTCTCACTCAAATAAAGTTGTAACCTGACCCAACTGCATTAACTTTTGCAGTTGCTCAGGAGGATTTTGCAATTCAAGGCGTGTGCCTTGTTGCTTTAATTCCGCAAAAGAGTGAATTAACCAAGCTAAACCCGCCGTGTCAACCCTCATGACCTCACAAAGGTCAAAATAGATGGTTTTATACTTAGTTAATGACTTAACGTTCAGAAGCTGTTCATTACCAATTGAACTGCGGGTAAGTTCACCATTTACCCTGTAATGCTGCTCATCAACCCGGCTAATTGCCAATTTAGTCATTGCTGTTGCTACCTCTAAACTGTACAGGTAGCTGACTCTTTTGCTCTAGTAATTTACTGACATGTGCTATGCCTTGCTGGCGTAAAATACCTTGTAATTCACTTTGCTTAGCATCTAGTAAGCTGATCCCTTCTGCGATCATGTCGTATGCGCGCCACTCGCCGCTGCGATTTTCGCGTACCTTAAAATCAATTTTTATATCAGGCTTACCCTCTTCAACAATTTTAGTTTTTACTACAACAACATCTTTGCCTTTAAATGGCTGCGGTGCAGCAAACTCTACATGTTGATCGGTATATTGGGTAAACACACCAGCATAGGTCGCGATTAAATAGCTTCTAAACGCACCAATAAACGCTTGAATCTCTTCAATTGCTTCAGCCTTTTTTGCTTCATCTTTAATGGCACGTACTTTAGACACTTCACTCCCTAATACACGCAATGCTGCATATTTGTAATCTATGTACGGCATCAGCTCTTCTTCTACAATAACACGAAGATGCTCTTTATTTTTAGTGATCAGTGATTGATCATTTTTGATACGCTCAAATGTATGCTCTGATACCTGACGCACCATTTTGTTAGGGTCGGTAAGTTTAACTTCTGCTGCACTTACACTTTGCACAGCAAGGGTTGCACCTAGTGCAATAACCGCTAAAAACTGTTTCAACATAATAATTACTCACTACCTTGGTTGAATAAAAACTGCCCAATTAATTCTTCTAAAACAAGTGCTGACTTAGTATCCGTAATTGAATCACCATCGCCAAGCGCTTTGCTTTCTACACCAAATAACTCATCAATTGCTTGATCTTGCGCGTTTTCTGTCACAGTTTGACCCAAACAACGCTGTTCAGCTGAATTGGGCGAAATAACAGGGTGAATACCTAAGTACTGCTCCCCTAAAATACCCGATGTTAAAATTGAAATAGAACTCGTGTCTGAGAAACGACATAAATATTGTGCATCTATCGTCATATTGACGACTGGTAAAAACTCTTGTGGATGCACATAAATTGACTCAACACGGCCAATCACAACACCACCCACTTTTACCGGAGCCCGTGCTTTTAATGAGCCAATGTTTTCAAACTTTGCATTTAACGTGTAGGTTTCACCTGTTCCGCTAATACCCGAATTGGCTACTTTAAGTGCTAACATTGCAAACGCTAAAATGCCTAAAGCAACAAAAAAACCAACTAAAATCTCTAATTTCCGTGAATTCATTATCTATACCCTATTAGCTGGTAAACATTACCGCTGTCAAAATAAAGTCAAACCCTAATACTGCCAGTGATGAGTGAACGACTGTTTCTGTTGTTGCTTTACTGATCCCTTCAGAAGTTGGAATACAGTCGTAGCCCTTATAAAGCGCAATCCAGGTCACTACCATGGCAAATACAAAACTTTTGATCATGCCGTTTAGTACATCTTCTTGAAACGATACTTGCGATTGCATTATCGACCAAAAGCTACCGGTATCTACGCCTAACCAATCAACCCCCACTAAGTGAGCACCGATAATAGCAACCGCAGAAAAAATAAGTGCAAGTAATGGCATACTAATAAAACCAGCCCAAAAACGCGGTGCAATAATGCGCTTGAGCGGGTCAATGGCCATCATTTCTAGTGAAGAGAGTTGTTCGGTGGCTTTCATTAAGCCAATTTCTGCGGTGAGTGCACTACCTGCCCGCCCTGCGAATAGTAGTGCGGTAACCACGGGCCCTAGTTCACGTAGTAAACTAAGCGCAACTAAAGGACCTAAACTGTCTTCGGCGCCATAGCCCACTAATACGGTGTAGCCTTGTAACGCTAGCACCATACCAATAAACAGGCCCGACACCATAATAATTAACAATGACTGAGAACCTACCATGTACAGCTGACGCACCAATAAAGGCGTGCCCTTTTTAAAGTTAGGTACATTCCATAACGCATTGAAAAGCATGGTGGCTGAGCGACCTAGTGCCGCAAAACGCCCCAGCGTTTTATGCCCTAACTTTTGAAATAAATCCAACATTATGTGCGTTCTCCTAACAGCTCATCGGCATACGTTTGTGCTGGGTAATGAAATGGCACAGGTCCATCCGATAGCCCTTTTAAAAACTGCTGCACTAATGGGGATTCGTGATTACGCATTTCATCCGGAGATCCTGCCCCTATTACGCCTTGCTCAGCAATAATAATAACGTGATCGGCAATACTCATTACCTCGCTCACATCGTGGGTGACAATAAGCGATGATAAACCCAGTACCTCATTTAATGACTTAATAAGTTTGACTAATACGCCCATTGATATTGGATCTTGCCCCGCAAATGGCTCATCGTACATGATAAGCTCAGGATCGAGTGCAATAGCACGTGCCAATGCTGCACGCCTTGCCATACCGCCAGAAAGCTCTGACGGCATTAAATCTTTCGCACCGCGCAAACCAACCGCTTGCAGTTTCATTAATACGACTAATTTAATTAACTCTTCGCTTAATTGTGTGTGCTCTCGAAGGGGAAAAGCAATGTTGTCAAATACCGACATATCGGTAAATAATGCACCGCTTTGAAATAGCATGCTCATTTTGGTTCGTGCCGCATATAACTCTTTACGCGACATGCTAGGAATACTGCCACCTTCAAATAAAATATCCCCAGCATCAGGCTTAAGCTGCCCACCTATCAAACGTAGCATAGTGGTTTTACCAATTCCGCTTGGCCCCATAATTGCTGTTATTTTCCCTTTAGGAACACTAAAACTCATATTTTTATATATGGTTCTATCGCCTCGCGAAAAGCTAACATCCTTGATTTCTACTATTGATTGCGACAAGTCGCTCTCCGTAACAATGTTCACTCGTGCTCCTATTTTAAGGGTTTTTTCATTAAGATGGAAAAAACAATTCGTAAGATTTTGTAATGCACCTATAAAAAACGTTATAAGGCTGAAGTATATAGCCTTAACCTTTGCTTAAGTATTAAATTCTCTCTATGCAGCAGTAGACCCTACTCTTTTGCTTATACTTTCATGTTGGCATTTGTTACTATTCGCGCCATCTGTATTTTGAACAACTGGCTTAGCACAATGGTTACCTCGTTTGTCATTTTAATTCTTGGTTTTGCTGCACTTGTCTGGAGCGCTGATAGATTTGTATACGGCGCAGCGGCACTTGCAAAAAACTTTGGTGTCCCTACTTTAATTGTAGGCTTAACCGTTGTGGCTATGGGCTCGTCAGCCCCTGAGATGATGGTGTCAGCTTCAGCTGCGTTAGCAAATAAAACAGACACCGCTGTGGGTAATGCAGTTGGTTCAAATATAACAAACATTTTACTTGTATTAGGTATCACCGCACTTTTGCGTCCTTTGAGTGTTTCATCAAGCACGTTAAAACGCGAAATGCCGCTTGTTATGCTGATTTCACTTGCCAGCTGGTATATTTTTTCTGATAACTACTTCTCACGTACCGAAGGCATAGCACTACTAGTTGCATTTGCTGTGTTTATTGGTGGTTTAATCATTGTCTCTCTTCGAGCAAAAAACCAAGACGATCCTTTTGTATCAGAGGCATGTGATGAAGTACCCAACGATGTACCCACTAAAAAAGCCATTTTTTGGCTACTTGTTGGTATGGTTTTATTACCTGTAAGCTCACACTTTTTGGTTGACTCAGCAGTCGATATTGCAAAATACTTTGGCTTAAGTGATTTAGTTATTGGGTTAACAATTATTGCCATTGGCACAAGCCTGCCTGAACTTGCAGCTTCTGTAGCAGGCGTTCTTAAAAACGAAGATGATTTAGCGCTAGGCAATATAGTTGGTTCAAATATATTTAATATTTTAGCAGTACTGCCGCTTGCGGGTATTATTAATCCTTCGATGGTTGACCCATCGCTTGCCAATCGCGACATACTTATTATGTTAGGTTCTACACTTGCGCTTGTTGTTATGTCATTGAACTTTAGAGGCTCTCAACGTATCAATAGAGTGGAAGGCGGCCTATTACTGATCGCATTTTTGGCATACCAAGGATATATTTTTAGTCAAGTAGGGTAAACATGACACAACTAAATTTTATTGAACAAGGTTTACGCGTATTAAACATTGAACGCCAAGCGCTTAATGACATTACCCAATATGTTGACGAACATTTTAATAATGCCTGTCAGCTTATGTTCGATTGTCAGGGGCGCATTATTGTCATTGGCATGGGTAAATCAGGCCACATTGGTAATAAAATCGCAGCGACCCTAGCAAGCACCGGCAGCCCTGCTTTTTTTGTTCACCCAGGCGAAGCAAGCCACGGCGATTTAGGTATGATAACTAAAAATGACGTAGTTATGCTTATATCAAATTCAGGTGAAACCAGTGAAGTACTAAACATTATCCCAGTACTTAAACGCCTAGGTGCAAAAATAATATCGATGACGGGCAACTCGCTTTCAACTATGGCTACCCTTGCAGATGTTCACGTATGCATTAAAGTGGAACAAGAAGCGTGTTCACTCGGTTTAGCCCCAACTGCAAGTACGACAGCAACATTGGCGATGGGTGATGCAATGGCCGTGGCACTGTTAGAGGCTCGCGGATTCACCGCTGATGATTTTGCACTCTCTCACCCAGGCGGCAGCCTAGGTAAACGCTTATTACTTACTTTAAATGATGTTATGCACAGCGGTAAAAACACCCCTATTATAGATGTTACGCAAACTATAAAAGATGCGCTGATAGAGATGTCGGCTAAAGGACTGGGGATGACTGCAATTGTAGATACTAAACAAACGCTTGCTGGCCTTTTTACCGATGGTGATTTACGCCGCATCTTAGAGCAAAAAGTTGACATACACACAACTGCGATCAGCCAAGTGATGACTAAATCGTGCACGACTGCGACCGCCGATATGCTTGCAGCAGAAGCGCTAAATATAATGGAAAATAAACGTATTAATGGTTTAATTGTAGTCAATGAAAGTAATCAGCCAATAGGCGCCTTGAATATGCAAGACCTTTTGAAAGCAGGAGTGATATAAGTGCAATTTGAAGATCTCTATCAACCGCTGAGCGATGATGCCAAAGAGCGCGCCAAAAAAGTAAAATTACTTATATGCGATATTGATGGTGTTTTTTCTGATGGTCGAATTTATTTAGGTAACCAAGGTGAAGAGTTAAAAGCATTTAATACAAAAGACGGTTTTGGTATTAAAGCTTTAATTAACAGTGGTTTTGAAGTTGCGGTTATTACTGGCCGTCACTCTAAAATAGTGCAAAGCAGAATGAGTAGCTTAACTGTACAACATATTTACCAAGGTCAAGAAGACAAACTGATCGCTTATCAAGAACTCAAAAACACCTTACAGTTAACCGATGAACAAATTGCCTATATTGGCGACGATGGCCCTGATATGCCAGTAATGGAACGTGTAGGTTTTGCCGTAGCCGTCAATGATGCACACCCACTTATTAAACGCTTATCGCATTACACAACCCAAATGCCCGGTGGTTTTGGCGCCGTCAGAGAGTTAACCGATTTACTTATGCTCGAAAATGGCATTGCACTGACAACACAAGGTACCAGTTCATGAATGCAGCACGCGTTATAATCAGTGTGTTATTCATTGGCTGTATGGTTTGGCTTTGGTACCCTTATTTCAGTCAAACTAATGCCGTACCAGAACAAGAGCCAGAGATAATCGCTAAGCCCGATTACACGGCGATAGAACTTAAGCAAACAACCTACGATGAGCAGGGAAAAATAAGCCATAAGGTTACTGCGGCAAAAATGGAGCTGTATGAACAACTTGGTTTTACATTTTTTGAAAAACCAATTTTCACCTTATACAACGAACAGCAAACATGGCGAATAAATGCTGATGAAGCAACGCTTTACGAAGATAGGCAACTTATTTTAGAAGGCAACGTTGTCGCTAAGAATCTCATAGACAACGCCATGATAGATAACATTAATGCCGACAATATCGAGGTCGACATAAAAGCACTTACAATGCACTCTGAACAGCCTGTGGTTGTCACTGGGCCTAATTTAAAAATTGTCGGTAAAGGCCTTGAAGCCGATTTAAAAACCGAAGTAATAAAACTAATTAACCATACGCGAACAATATATTATGACCAATAAACTCACTAAGTTAGTTATTATTCCATCGCTAATACTTGCATTTAGCGGTTCTGCTGCTGAGCCGGCTGCTCAACCGTCAGCAAATCAAATTTCAATTAGTGCAGACCGTCAAGAAGGTCAACTTAAAGAAAATGTCGGTATTTTTGAAAAAAATGTCGAAATTGTGCATGGTAAACGCAAAATTACAGCCGACAGACTCGAAGTGCACAAGCGAGAAGATTTAGGGGATAACAAACAGTTGCTCATCGCCACTGGCACCCCTGCCTACTTCGAAGAAAAACAAGACGATGGTACGCTAATGAGCGCCAGCGCAAACGAAGTGCGTTACGATGTAGCAAAGCGTTTTTTAACGCTTGTTGGTAATGCCGAAGTCGCACAAGCTGGTCAAAAGATTAACGCAAAAAGCATTACTTACGATATGCAACAGCAACTCATTAGCGCAGAGAAAGACGAAAACTCAACAGACCGTGTTCACACAATTTTAGTCCCTGTTGAAGCAAAAGTGAAAGATAACACAGGTAGCGAAGGTCAACCATGAGCACCTTAAAAGCAGAACTATTAGCAAAAAGCTATAAAGGCCGTCAGGTTGTAAAAAATGTTGGTCTTGAGGTAGAAGCCGGTAGCATTGTGGGCTTATTAGGCCCTAATGGTGCAGGAAAAACGACTACTTTTTACATGATTGTAGGCTTAGTTCCGAGTGATAAAGGTAAAATCTCTATCGATGATAATGACATTACGTTATTGCCTATGCACAGCCGTGCACGCCTAGGTATTGGTTACTTACCGCAAGAGTCATCAATCTTCAGAAAGCTCACTGTTTATCAAAACCTTATGGCTATTTTAGAAACGCGTAAAGACCTAAATAAAGCCACGCGAGAAGAAACACTAAACAACTTACTTGATGAGTTTAGTATTCAGCACATTCGAGATAGCCAGGGTATGGCGCTTTCTGGTGGTGAGCGTCGTCGTGTAGAGATTGCTAGGGCACTGGCAGCAAACCCTCAATTTATTTTATTAGATGAGCCTTTTGCTGGCGTTGATCCAATTTCAGTGTTAGATATTAAGAAAATAATAGAACATCTTAAAAATCGTGGTATCGGCGTATTAATTACCGATCATAATGTAAGAGAAACCCTTGATGTTTGTGAAAAAGCCTACATTGTTTCTCATGGGGAGCTAATTGCATCTGGCACCCCAGAACACGTATTAAATGACAAAACTGTACGCGATGTTTATTTAGGCGAGCAATTTAGGCTGTAACATTTAAGCCATACCTACAAGCATCTGCTAATATTAATTATAACAACATAAAAGGATTGTTAGAGATACATGAGGCAATCATTACAGCTGCGCATGGGCCAGCAACTTACAATGACTCCACAATTGCAACAAGCGATTCGCCTGTTGCAGCTCAGTACATTGGATCTCCAGCAAGAAATACAAGAAGCACTTGATAGCAACCCGCTATTAGAAGTAGAAGAGCATGATTATGCAGAAGAGGCCGCTGGAAAAAATGAACAAAAAGCAGATGCGGATGAAGTAACCGTAAGCGCATCTTCTGATGATACAACCAGCGAGTACGAGCAAGATAGTGGCGAAGCCCTAAATAAAGACACCGTTAGCGATGATATGGCAATGGATGTAACGTGGGATGAGTACATGAGCGCAGCCCCTGCGGCATCCTCAGGCCCTATGCCTGAAGATGAGTCTATTTATCAAGGCGCCTCTACTGAAACGCTACATGAGTATTTAATGTGGCAGCTACAACTTACCCCTTTTAGCCCAACCGACGAAGCCATTGCAATTGCCATTGTGGAAGCAGTCGATGACTCAGGTATTTTAACGCTAAGTTGTGAAGAAATTTTAGAAAGCTTTAACCAAGAAAACGATGACGATGTTGAGGTTGAACTGGATGAAATTGAAGCTGTTTTAAAACGAATTCAGTTATTTGACCCTGTAGGTATAGCCGCGCGCAGTTTACAAGAGTGCTTGTGTATTCAGCTAAACCAGTTTGATAAAGACACCCCTTTTATAGAACAAACTAAAATGATCTTAACCGATCACATTGATCTATTAGCAGCACGCGACTATCGTACATTAATGAAAAAAACTAAGCTTAAAGAAGATGAGCTTAAAGAAGTCATGACATTAATACATACTCTCAATCCTAAACCTGCAGATACCATAGTCAGGGAAGAGTCTGAGTATGTAGTACCAGATGTATCAGTAAAAAAAATAAAGGGTCGTTGGGTTGTTGAGCTAAACCCTGATAGCATGCCAAAAATACGCGTAAATAGTCAGTATGCGGCAATGTCACGTACCGTGAAATCAAGTGGTGACAGTCAGTTTATTCGTTCTCACCTACAAGAAGCTAAATGGTTTATTAAAAGCCTTGAAAGCAGAAACGACACGCTACTGAAAGTAACAAATTGTATAGTAAAACAGCAACAAGCGTTTTTTGAACATGGCCCAGAAGCCATGAAGCCGATGGTTTTAAATGACGTTGCTGAAATGGTAGAAATGCATGAGTCAACAATCTCACGCGTGACTACGCAAAAGTACATGCATACGCCGCGTGGTATTTTTGAGCTGAAATATTTTTTCTCAAGCCACGTAAGCACAGAAAACGGCGGCGAATGTTCATCAACCGCAATTCGTGCCCTAATTAAAAAGCTAATTGCTGCGGAAAACTCAGCCAAACCATTGAGTGATAGCAAAATTGCGGATATATTGGCAGAGCAAGGAATTAAAGTGGCTAGACGCACAATAGCAAAATACCGTGAATCGCTAGCTATTCCACCGTCAAATCAGAGAAAGAGTTTGATATAAGACGTAAAAAACAAAGAGGAAATGCTTATGCAACTAAACCTAACTGGTCGTCACGTAGAAGTAACCGAATCACTTAGAGACTATGTAAATAATAAATTTGCAAAGCTAGAAAGGCACTCAGACCATATTAGCAATGTGCATGTCATTCTCGATGTAGAAAAACTCAACCAAAAAGCAGAAGCGACTATTCATGTAAGTGGCGCAGATTTATTTGCCTCTACAGAGCATCAAGATATGTATGCCGCAATAGACTCGTTGATTGACAAGCTCGATCGTCAAGTCATTAAACATAAAGAGAAGCTTGCTAGACACTAATATTATGAAATTAAGTACATTAGTATGCCAGGACTGCAGCAAAGCTGCGGTCCTTTTTAGTAGTAAAAAAAGAATTTTAGAATTTATCAGTGAGCTTGCTCATGAAAAGCTTCCCTACTTACCACAACAAGACATTCTTAATGCATTGGCAAGCAGAGAAAAATTAGGCAGCACTGGCATTGGCCGGGGAATTGCCATACCACACGGCAGAATGGGAGGCGTAGAAGAGCCGCTCGCATTAGTCCTTGTTAGTGACACACCCGTTAACTTTGATGCAATCGACAACTGCCCTGTTGATATTTTTGTAGCACTCATCGTACCAGATGGTGATAACCAACAGCACCTAAAGACTCTGGCAACCATAGCTGATAAACTGAGTAATAAAGAATTCTGTAAGCAGTTGCGAAGTGCTAAAACCGATGCAGAGCTGTATCAAGTTATTGTTGAACAATCGTAATAATACTAAGGGCTATAAATGGAGTTAATTATCATAAGCGGCCGTTCTGGTTCTGGAAAGTCGGTTGCTTTACGTGTGGTTGAAGATTTAGGTTATTATTGTGTAGATAATATACCGGTCAACTTGCTGCCCTCTTTAGTACGAAGTGTTTCAGATAACTATGATAAAATAGCCGTTAGCATAGATGTACGTAACATCCCCAAAGAACAAGATGAGTTTAACGATATTCTTGAGTATCTGCCTGACTTTGCTAAACCAACACTCTTTTATTTAGACAGTGACGATCAAACGCTGATCAAACGCTTTTCAGAAACACGCAGATTACACCCTTTATCTATCGATTCATTACCGCTTGATTTAGCAATAAAAAAAGAAAAAGAACTGCTTGATGTACTCGTTACTCGCGCCGATTTTATGCTTGATACCACTGATCTAAGTGTGCACCAATTAGCTGAGTCAATCCGTGAAAAAATACTTGGTAAAAAAGATAAACAACTTATTGTTACGTTTGAGTCGTTCGGTTTTAAACACGGCATCCCTAAAGAAGCTGATTACGTGTTTGATGCCCGTTTTTTACCAAACCCCCACTGGGAACCTGAACTCAAGCCTCTCACTGGGCTTGATCAACCTGTAAAAGATTTTTTAGCAAACCATAGCATAGTGCAAAAGTTTACTTGGCAAATTCAAACTTTTGTTCAAACTTGGTTGCCTCATTTAGAGCGCAACAACCGCAGTTATCTAACAATTGCAATTGGCTGTACTGGTGGCCAACATCGTTCAGTTTACTTGGCACAAACAATTGGTGAAAGCTTTGCCATGACACACCCAAATGTGAAAATACGTCACCGCGAGCAAGAAAAATAACCTTAAAATAATAACCTGTTCAGTTTAGGTAGAGTAATTTATGCGTTGTGAAGATACATTTTTAATAAAAAATAAATTAGGCTTACACGCAAGAGCGGCAACGGTACTTGCGCAACTGGCAGTAAAATTTGATGCGACCATTACTTTACATCAAGACGATAAACAAGCCGCTGGCGACAGCGTTTTAGCGTTAATGCTACTTGAAAGCAGTAAAGGTAAAGAAGTAAAAGTTGTGTGCGAAGGCCCTGATGCTGAACAGGCTTTACAAGCAGTCGGGCAGCTAATCGCACAACGATTTAACGAACAAGAATAATTTAAACGACCATAGCTTTATAAGTTAAAGCCAATTTAGCCCTATAAATTGGCTTTAGCAAAAAGTAATCAATAGCAGTAGACTCCATCGCTGACTATTCACCTTGCCATAATACAAAATATTTAGGATGCCAATGCCAGAAGCGTTTGAACAAGACTATCCACTACAGCAACTAAAACAAGTGACAAAATCACTTAATAGTGGGCAATTTGTTCAAGTAAGACGCATGCTGGCAAAAACGGCTCCCTGTGATACTGCCCTTTTACTTGAGTCCTCTCCTCATAAAATTAGACGCATGCTTTGGCAACTGGTTGACCCAGATGTACAAGGGGATGTGCTAGAAGAGCTCTCTGAAGATGTGCGTTTAGGTATTATTGCACAAATGGAACCTGAGCATATTGCCGCCGCCACAGAAGATATGGGGCATGATGATTTAGGTGAAGTACTGCGTAGCCTACCAGATACTGTATACAAAGACGTGGTTAGTGCGATGGACACGCAAGACCGCGAACGGGCTACACAGGCTTTATCTTACCAAGAGCGCTCAGCAGGCGCACTAATGAACACCGATACGGTGACCATACGTCCAGATGTCACACTGGATGTTGTGCTACGTTATATTAGGCTTAGAGGCGAGCTTCCAGAAGGCACTGATGATTTATACGTTGTTGATAAGCATAACTGCTTTTTAGGTGCGTTATCACTGAGTACGCTTTTAACTAATCCGCCTGAAAAAATAGTACGGGATTTAATGGATGAAGACTGTGAGTCTATCCCTATTTCGATGGATGAAAGTGAAGTCGCTCAGCTGTTTGAGCGCCATAACTGGATATCGGCACCAGTCGTCGATGATAACGCACACTTGCTTGGACGTGTCACCATTGATGATATTGTTGATGTAATACGTGAAGATGCAGAGCACAGCTTATTGAGTCTTGCTGGTCTTGATGATGAGGAAGACACCTTTGCACCGGTTTTAAAAAGCTCAAAAAAACGCTCAGTATGGCTAGGTGTTAATTTACTTACCGCTTTGGCTGCCGCCTTTGTGGCCAGCTTTTTTGAAAGCACCCTAGATATTTTACCTATTTTAGCCGTACTTAATGGCATTGTGCCCTCGATGGGTGGGGTAGCTGGTAGCCAGTCTTTAACTTTGGTTATTCGTGGTATTGCCGTGGGCCATATAAATCAAACCAACCAACGCTTTTTAATGGCCAAAGAGCTGGCTATAGGTGCACTCAATGGGATTATTTGGTCACTACTTATTGCCGGTGTAATTGCGCTTTGGCAGTGGGACTTTATGCTAGGTGGCGTGCTAGCGTTTGCGATGTTTATGAACCTTGTCGTGGCGGGTGTTGCAGGTGCATGTATTCCTATTCTATTGAAAAAAATGAATATAGACCCTGCACTTGCCGGCAGCGTTGTACTAACTACAGTCACTGATATTGTTGGTATTTTTGCCTTTTTAGGCACCGCAACGTGGCTACTTATTTAACAACCTAACCCTAGGTTAAGTAGCCACTATTAGGGCGTGTTGATCTTTGCGGATTGAAACTTGTTCAATCTAGGGGCGATCAAATCGCGGCGCGAGGTTTGTAACCTAGTAGGCTCGATAACTGCTCCTGCGTTATTCTAATGACTTACATCCATGTAAGAATAAGTAAAAACCGAGCAAAGCTTCCGCGTCCTGCTCACGTCCCTTACCTACATCCATGTAGGCAACAAAGAGTTTATCGCCCCTAGGCAGAACCCAAAAGGCAGCGCATGTTTGGCATTTATGTTGCGTTATCGCCTATTTATGGGGAATAACCACACTACATAGGCTCTGCCTTGCCTAAACACCAAACATACTGCTGCAAATTCAAACGCCAAAGGTCAACACGCCCTAGTTAAAACATACAATTAAATTGGTGAGCCCGGTGGCATTGGTAAACCACTGAAGTTTTCAGGCCACTGACCCCCTTTTAAAAACTGTTTAACCTGCTCTGCTAAATACTGTTTAAACGCACTCTCCCCTACGCTAGTATTACTTAATATTGAGTTTTGGTTATATTCATTGCTCAACTTAACTAAGTAGTAACGTAACTGCGCTTGCACCTCAGGGCTTACCTTCACGTTAGCCACTAAATCAGCCATATTTTTTGCAGTTAAAAATTGTACTCGTTGGGTAATTTTGCCTTTCATCGTATTAGGCGATGACGCTTTAAAAACGTGACGGTAAAGCTGTTCAAGCAACTCATCTAAGCTATAAAAGTTATTATTACGTACTTGTTGTTGAGCTAAACGATTTAAACGCTGCGGGTTTAACAATAACGATAAACTATGCTGTGCAGCTACTTCTGGTAAGGCCATAGCATCAAGTGTTAACCCAGTACGCCCTGTTATGCTTTCACGCGATTTAGACTCACCATACGCTTTTGGCGGAATAAGCGCTAACACCGACTCGGGCAAAATTAAATTAGCAGGTTTTATGGTCGCTAATAGCGCATTTACCGCCTCTTGCTGCTGTGCTTTTGAAACCACTTGTGCACCCTTAGCTGGCGAGCTGTTACGTGTTTCGTATTCGTAGTTAACCCCCGCAATGAGTTTAACTGCAGCCTCTACTTGATAACGATGAAATAAATAGAGCGGCACAAGCTTTTCTTCTAACTGCGAAAGTGCATCACCTGTTTTAATGTTTTGAATGCCAAATTGCGAAAGCGCCTTTTTACGGACATCAAGCACTCTAAGTAGCTCTTGCGCTGGGTTAGTACCGTTATCCCATAAATGTGCTGTAGGATGTGCACCGCCCTTTGCGCGTGCATCTCTATCAGATATAAACTCAAGGCCCTTAGCTTTGTTCTCTTTTAATATTGCTGCAAGCTCAGCGCTTTCGTCTTGGTTGGTAAAGTCACTATAACCATACTTAATAACTTGGGTATCCCATACGCCAATGCCACTTGCATAGCCACGGGTTACATCAAGCTCGCCTTGCTCGTTAAAGCTAAGTAGCGGGTGTGGGTAATCCATAACCGACGCTCTATCACCCACCGAAGCTGCAAAGTTATGTGCAATACCCAGCGTGTGGCCAATTTCGTGTGCACTTAATTGACGAATTCTATCTAGTGCCATAGCTTGTAGGTTTTTAGTCACTTCGGTTCCCTTTAAATAAGGTGCACCGAGTGCTTCTGCAATCAAAATATCTTGTCGTACACGTAGCGATCCCAATGTTACATGCCCTTTGAGTATTTCACCGGTACGTGGGTCTATAACAGAGCTTCCGTATGACCAACCTCGTGTAGCACGGTGTACCCATTGAATAACGTTATAGCGAATATCCATAGGATCAGCATTGTTTGGCAGCTCTTTAACTATAAATGCGTTTTTATAACCTGCAGCACTAAATGCGTCGTTCCACCATTTACCGCCTTCAAGTAATGCGCTTTTAACCGGCTCAGGAACGCCAGGATCTAGGTAATATGTAATGGGCTCTACGGGTTCACTAATTGGTAAACTTGGATCTTTTTTAGCAAGGCGATGGCGCGGTATATAGCGTACATACATAGACTCACCAAGAGGGGCTGCGTAATCTTTATGCTCAATACTCCAATACCCAGATTGCGGGTCAAATTTACGCGCAGTGTAATTATCATCAGGTAACTTAATAAGTGAGTGATGCATATGTACAGTAAGTGCATAAGGGTCTGCACTTACTTGACGTACAAATTTACCCGGCTTAGTGCCCTTAAACGTTAGCACAGCTTCAAGCTCAGTGTTTTTAACAAACGCCTTTGAACGGCTCATAAAAACAGCGCTGCGTGATTCATCAAGGTTAAAGTTACCTTGTTTACGAGCTGCTAATTTACGACTAACGCCATGAACATCACTCAATAAATAAGGAGTGTAATCAATTAATGCAGTTTTTTCGTTTTGTGCAACGACTTTAAAGCCCGCTAAAATACTTGATGAGAAGGCCTCTTTTATACTTTGCTGCTCTGCTTTGTTAGTTGTATTTGCGCGATAATAAGTATTAAGCGCACGTAGCATGACTTTATCGCCAAACCGTTCAAATTGGACTAAATGCGTGTTACCAAGTTGACCTCTATCAAGCCCTATATCGTTAGAGCCAATACCATAAGGTAAACTTTGCTGAAGCAAAAATTGCTGCTCTAATTTATCTACTTTTAAAAACACTTTGCCGTTTTGCGTATCGTAATAAAACGAAAAGTACCCAGGAAAGTGATTCATTTTCGCAGTAAATTCATCTATAGACTTAATTGCTGCGTGCGCTTGGGTTATGATAGAGCACAGCACAGTAAAGAGTATGTAACTTATTAGTGGTATTTTTTTCATAATCTTATCTTTGTTATTGGCGTTTTAAGTATGATTAGGTGGCACAATTATTACAGTGCTATTTAAACAATACAGGTATTTAAGACGAAATTCAGCGCACTTAGCTAATCTCTCTCACATTTAGATTCGCTAGTACACGTTATCAGGAAAATAGAATGCGTAGACTCCCTCCAGTATTATTAGAAGACGGTTGCCCTAGAGAGCTTTTATCATTAATTAGAACCATCTTAGCAGCATGTAAAGAAATATCGTTTCGTGTTGGTCAAGGTGCGCTTTCTGGCGTATTAGGCTCAACGCTAGATGAAAATATTCAAGGCGAAACTCAAAAAAAGCTCGATGTACTATCAAATCAACTTTTAAAAGATATTTTACTTGAGTCAGGCTCTGTTAAAGCTATTGCCTCTGAGGAAGAGGACTACACAGTCGCCGGCAACCAAAATGCCAAATACATTGTCGCGTTTGACCCGCTTGATGGCTCATCAAATACCGATATTAACTCGCTAGTAGGTACCATATTTTCAATTATGGAAGCCCCTGAAGGCTCAGATGCCGCCGATCAACGTATCTTTATGCAACCTGGCCACAAACAAGTAGCTGCAGGTTACGTACTTTACGGCCCATCAACCATGCTTGCACTTACTACAGGTAAAGGCACACGCATGTTTACGTTAGATAAAACTCAAGGTAGCTTTTTACTAACACAAGATTTTGCGTCTATTCCTGCTGATACCAACGAATTTGCTATTAATGCGTCAAACCAGCGTCACTGGCAGGGCGCAATGCAAAATTATATTAATGACTTACTTGCTGGCGACACCGGCCCACGTGCTAAAAACTTTAATATGCGCTGGATTGCAGCCATGGTTGGCGATGTGCACCGTGTACTTAGCCGTGGTGGTTTATTTACCTATCCAACCGACACTAAAGACGCAAACAAACCCAATAAGCTGCGTTTACTATACGAAGCCAACCCTATGGCTATGCTAGTTGAGCAAGCTGGCGGTATAGCCTCAACAGGCACCGAGCGTATTATGGATATTCAACCCGATGCTATCCACCAGCGTGTAGCGGTCATTTTAGGCTCAAAAAACGAAGTAGAAACGTGCCTGAGCTACCATAAATAAATCTTTTTTGCGAAAAGCCAAACCGCATTTAATTAAAATGCGGTTTTATTCTTCTCATAAAACCGCAACAATGCCAATTTGCTTAATTAAGTGGATTATTTTGGGGCCAAAAAAACGTGTTGATAGCTAGGCAATAAATTTGCTCGATAGTTTCTCTGGCAATTGCTCCTCATTGTTCTACCTTCTGTATCCATGCAGTCGTAAATGAAATTTTTAACACAGCTTACTGACTACATATACGAGAAAGTCACTCATCTACACTGTAACTATTTAGTAAAAAGATTTATTTAGATTTCCTAATTAAATAAACGACAACTCTAAGCCACACTCTTTACAGTTTAAATCTTTAGCTACTTTAAAATGTTGCTGCTTTAAACTCAGCGCATCAAAAGTAATAAACACACTTTCTTCAACATACCCTAACAGCATATTCAAAGTAAGCTGAGCCTGCATAGAGCCTATAACTCCAAGCAATGGGCTGATTACACCAGCATTACTACAGTTTACAGCGGGGGGGGCGTCACTTTTTTTAAAAATGCAGCCATAACACGGGCTATTATTTTTCCTAAAATCAAACCCCATTACTTGCCCTTTTGTGGCAATCGCAGCTCCGGCAATCAAGGGGATTTTTTGCGAAAAACAATAACGGTTTACACTGTAGCGCGTGGCAAAGTTATCAGAGCAATCAAGTACTATGTCGGCATTATTTAAAAGCTCATCGGCGTTGCTATCATCCAGCTTTTTACATTGCGTCACTATGTCTATGTGATTATTAAGACTCGCTAATACCTTGCCGGCGGCAGCGACCTTTTTTTGCCCTAAGTGATTTACTTTATAAAGCACCTGGCGCTGTAAGTTAGATAGCTCAACCGCATCATCGTCTATTAAAACTAGCCTACCAATGCCCGCTGCGGCTAAATACAAAAGTGCAGGGCTACCCAACCCGCCCGCACCTACTACGGCAACAGTTGCAGCTTTAAGTGCTAACTGCCCTTCTAGCCCTATCTCTTGCAATAATAAATGGCGGCTATAACGCAGGGTTTCTTTATCGCTGAGTTTATCCATTTGGCTGCTTTATAGCACTTTTTAGCGCACTAATTGCTGCAATATAATCATCCGCTTCAGTAATGGCTCTCACCACAGCAACACTGCCTACACCGGTATTTGCCACTTCGCTTGCGCGACTTAAATCTATGCCTCCAATGGCAACCGTTGGGTAGCTTTGCATTAATGGCACACACTTTTTAAGTTTATCGAGCCCTTGTATTTGCCCGCTCATATCTTTGGTTGTGGTAGGGTAAATAGCACCAAATGCCATATAACTTGGTCGATAGTTGTGCGCACGTAACATTTCGTAAAAGCCATGTGTAGAAAGCCCCAGCCTCAACCCCGCTTCTTTAATCGCGGCTAAATTAGCAGTGTCTATATCTTCTTGCCCTAAGTGTACGCCGTAGGCACCATGCTTTATTGCTAACTGCCAGTAGTCGTTTATGAATACATGCGCGTGGTGCTTTTTGCCAAGATCTACGGCCTGTTTAATTAACTCATCGAGTTCATCGTCGGGTTTATTTTTAACACGCAGTTGCGCTGTAGTAACCCCTTGCTGTAAACACTTTTCTAGCCAGTCTAGGCTATCGACCACAGCATATAAGCCTAACTCTTTGCTCTCACAAGGGGCAAAATTTGCAGCCATGTTAAATTCAAGCGGTATATCAAAATCAAGTTCATCACCAAGCCAGCTGCCAGGCTCAATCACTTGTGGAAAATCATCTAAATTTGTAGGAAAAGCTGTATGCGCAACAGGGCCTATTCCTTCGCCGTACCTAACCGACTGCTTTAAGCCTTTGTTTATATAAGCTTTAGCTAAAATAAAGGCATCTTTTAGCGGGTAGTCTTTTGCTAAACACGCGGCAATTACTGAAGCCATGCTGCAACCTGTACCATGACTATGGGGGCTTTGAATTTTTTTATTCCCAAGCCAATACTCTTGGCCGTTTTGTGTGCAGTAATCGATACAATAACCTGTTGGGTAATCCCAGTGCCCGCCTTTAATAACAACCGCTTTTGCACCCCAGCTTAATAGCTTTTTAGCAGCGTCTTTCACGGCACTTGGGCCAATTAAATACACCCCTGTTAGCAATTGCGTTTCGTGCGTGTTAGGCGTTATTACATCCACCAGCGGTATTAAGCACTCTTTAATGGCACTTACGGTATCTTCTTCTGTTAATACATCACCGCTTGAGGCAATAGCAACGGGGTCATAAACAATCACAGGCGGTACAGGCCATTTAGCTTTGTAATGCGCTATATGCTCGCTTATTAATTGAATTTGCTGCACATTAGCCAACATGCCAATTTTAATTACTTTGGCTTTCATATCGCTTTCGAGTGCTAATAATTGCGATTCAATAATATCGGTAGATACCGCGTTAATCGCCTCTACGCCTAAACTATTTTGTGCTGTAAGCGCGGTAATTGCCGTGCAGCCATGCACGCCAAAGCTTTGCATTGCTTTTATATCAGCTTGGATACCTGCACCGCCGCCAGAGTCAGATCCGGCAATTGTCCACACTAGATTATTCATACTCGTTATTTCCTTACTGCTGATGCCAAAATGGCATACCCATTGTAGGGGTTGAGGGGGCTGCTAAGTCTTTTTCAGGCATTGCTTTGGCATTATATGCAAAGCGCCCTGCCTCTACTGCGGCTTTAAATGCACGGCTCATCGTAACTGGGCAGCCAGCCCCTGCTATGGCTGAATTTAATAATACCGCATCATACCCTAATTCAAGTGCCTGGCAGGCATGCGAAGGTAAACCAAGGCCTGCATCTACTATTAATGTTGTATTTGGTAAGCGCTCGCGAATGGTTTTTAAATTATAACTATTTAACAAGCCTTTACCGGTGCCTATTGGCGCGCCCCACGGCATAAGCACCTCGCACCCCAGCCCATTTAAACGCTGGCAAAGCACTAAATCGTCAGTGCAGTAGGGCAGTACTTTAAAGCCATCATTAATTAATAGTTTAGTGGCTTCTAACAATGCGAATGGGTCGGGTTGTAAGTTGTAGTCATCCCCTATTAGTTCAAGCTTAATCCAATCGGTTGCAAATACTTCGCGGCACATTTTAGCAAGTGTTACAGCTTCTTTTACACTATGGCACCCTGCGGTATTAGGCAGTATATTAAGGCCAGTATTTTTAATTAATTGCCAAAAGTCATCCCCCGCTGCCACGCTTTGCTGGCGCCTTAATGACACCGTTACTATTTGCGCGCCAGAGGCTTTTATTGACTCTTCCATTACCGTGGGCGATGGGTATAGTGCCGAACCTATTAACAATCGGCTATTAAATTGTTCGCCATAAATAGTTAGGTTATCGTTATTTGGCATAATGCTACCCGCCTTGAATAGGCGACAACAATTCAATGCTATCCCCTTCATTAATTGTGGTATTGCCGTGCAGGCTTTGTGGAATAAACTCACCATTTATCGCCACCGCAAAAGGCGGCTTTGCACCAAAATTTTGTAATACCTCAACAAGTACTGCGCTTTTAATAGTTAGCTGCTCACCGTTAATTGTTATCGTCATTTGTTACTCACCCTATTTGAGATAACGCATCAGCCACTAATGCAGGGCCCAACATATAGCCATGGCGATATAATCCATTAATGCTAATTACGTTACCTTCTTTTAAAACTTCTGGTCGGTTGTTTTTAAATGCAGGGCGCAGCCCGCTTTGAATATTCAACAGCCGTGCTTCGGCAAACCCGCTGTGTACAGTGTAAGCCGCCGAAAGTAGCTCAAGCGTGGAGCGTACTGTTGCAGGGCCGCTATCATCAGACTCAATTTCGGTTGCACCAATTACATACTCATTATTAGGCTTTGGCGCTATGTAAATTGGGTAGCGCGGGTGCATTAAACGCACCGGCCGCGTTAAATTAACCTCTGGCGCATAAAGCCTGGCTACTTCTCCGCGTACACCTCTAAGTGGCTTATCAGTTTTAGCACCTAAGCCACGACAATCAATAATGTAATCAAAGGCGCGATTATTAACCTTGCCGTTTTGAATATTAGCGCGCTGATTAAAAGCAAATTTAACCTTGCGTTTATTAAGCATGGTAAAACTTGCTTTATAAAAAGCCTGGTTATCTATTTGCCCTTCGCAGGGTAAAAACACACCTTGGTTAAATCGACTTGCAAGTTCGGGCTCTAATTGTGCAATTTGTTGGGCATTTAACGTCTGTGCGCTGTGCCCTGCTATTGGCTTTATTCGCTGGGTAAAACTTTGTAAGTCCCCTTTATCTTGCTGATGCGCTACAACCAATGTGCCTTTTTGCTGATAAAAAACTTCACCTTCAAGCTCGCTCACTATCTCTGGCCAGCGCTTGAGTGAATTTAGCCCCATAATAGCTAAATCTGTTTCACACATTACCGACTCAGCAAGCGGCGCAAGCATTGCTGCAGCCACTTTACCGGCACTATTTTGTGTTTGCTCGTCACTGGCTTCAAACACGGTTACATGATGCGACTTACTCAGCTCAAGAGCCGCTAAGCGCCCTGCTAAACCAAACCCCACAATTGCAATGTTGTAAAACATAAACGCTCCTTTTAATAACAGGCTAGCAGCCATAAACTGCTAACCTGTTATTGGCTTATATTGCTTTGTGGTAAATTTCTGAGCCCGTTTGTTTAAATTCTTCCGACTTCGCTTTCATTTGCGCTTCTACATCAACCATTTTGATCTCAATTGCATCACCAACATTGTTGGGATCGATCCCGCGAGATTCGAGATCTTTTGCGTAATCGCGTACCTCTTGGGTAATTTTCATTGAGCAAAATTTAGGACCACACATAGAGCAAAAGTGCGCTACTTTGCCAGACTCTTGCGGTAGGGTTTCGTCGTGATATTCACGGGCTCGTTCTGGGTCTAAACCAATGTTAAATTGGTCGTGCCATCTAAATTCAAAACGCGCTTTTGATAAGGCATTATCGCGCTCTTGCGCGCCGGGGTGGCCTTTGGCTAAGTCGGCCGCATGTGCTGCAATTTTGTAGGTAATTAAGCCCTCTTTTACATCTTCTTTATTGGGTAAACCTAAGTGCTCTTTTGGTGTGACATAACACAGCATGGCACAGCCGTACCACGCTATTTGTGCAGCGCCTATACCGGATGTTATATGGTCGTACCCAGGGGCTATATCGGTCGTTAATGGGCCTAATGTGTAAAAAGGCGCTTCGCTGCAATGTTCTAATTGCTCATCCATATTGGCTTTAATCATATGCATTGGCACATGGCCTGGGCCTTCTATAAATACTTGTACGTCGTGTTTCCACGCAATTTTTGTAAGCTCTCCAAGTGTACGAAGCTCACTAAATTGTGCTTCGTCGTTGGCATCAGCAATCGAACCTGGACGAAGGCCATCACCAAGTGAAAAACACACATCGTATTGTTTTAAAATTTCACAAATATCTTCAAAGTGCGTATATAAAAAGTTTTCTTTATGGTGCGCTAAACACCACTTAGCCATAATTGAGCCACCGCGCGATACAATACCGGTTACACGCTTTGCCGTCATTGGCACATAACGCAGCAATACACCTGCATGAATAGTAAAGTAATCAACACCTTGCTCGGCTTGCTCAATCAAGGTATCGCGAAATATTTCCCATGTTAAGTCCTCAGCCACACCGTTTACTTTTTCAAGCGCTTGGTAAATAGGTACTGTGCCAATGGGTACTGGCGAGTTACGTACTACCCATTCGCGCGTTTCGTGAATGTAGCGCCCAGTAGATAAATCCATGACGGTATCGGCCCCCCAACGGGTAGACCACACCATTTTTTCTACTTCTTCTTCGATTGATGAGCTTACCGATGAATTACCTATATTGGCGTTAACTTTAACTAAAAAGTTACGTCCTACTATCATGGGCTCGGTTTCTGGGTGGTTAATGTTGTTTGGCAAAATAGCACGGCCACAGGCTATTTCGTCACGTACAAATTCAGGGGTAATAAAATCAGGAATACTCGCGCCAAACGACTCGCCTTTATGCTGTGCTGCTAACAGCTCTTCTCTGATTTTTGCACGACCCATGTTTTCGCGTATGGCTACGTATTCCATTTCAGGGGTTACAATACCTTGGCGAGCATAATGCATTTGCGTGACGTTTTTACCCGCTTTACCACGACGGATTTTAGGTAAGTGCTCAAAGCGAATATGATCAAGGCCATCATCAGCCATACGCTGTTGGGCAAATTGCGAGGTGACAGAGTTGAGCACTTCAGTGTCGTTGCGATCTTTTATCCACTGTTCACGAAATTTAGGTAGCCCTTTGCGTACGTCTAACTCAAAGTTAGGGTCGGTATATGGGCCCGATGTATCGTAAACTCGCAGTGGTTCATTTGGCTCATACACAGGGTTTTGCTCAGTACCGCCAATAAATGTGTCGCTTAGTGTTATTTCACGCATTCCCACGCGTACACCACTTTGACTGCCCCCAACATACACTTTTTGTGAGCTTGGAAATGGCTGACCCGTTAAGTTATAAATGTATTCTGACGCGGCTGCGCGCGTTTCTCGACGTGTTGATTTATTTGTAGTGTTTGACATGACTTACCTCATTGCTAAAGGGTTGTCTTGTCAGATATTCCATAAGGAATAGAGAAAGATCGTAACGTAGCCGTAATGCTACTTTGCAGCCTAAAAAGATAACATTTTGTTGTGCGCATAAAAAAGACGCACAAGCGTCCCGTTTTAGGCAGCTTGTTCCCTACGCAGGTTTTAACCTGATCAGGTTCACGGATCCCGCTTTCGCGATCTCAGCCTTAATTATTTAAGGCACTCCGACAAGTAAAATATATAAATTGTGTTCGGTGATTTGCAATTTCTTTAACAAATCTGCGCTGAGTGTACGCCAGTTAAAACTTACCTGCAAGAGGCTGTTTTACATACTCAGATTATTGCTTTGCAATAAACTCAAAGGTATGGTTGCCCTGCATTACTAGCTGAGAGCCTTGCATGCTAAGCGTTGCACCTTCTCTAAGCGCTTGTAAAAACTGCTGCTCAAGCTGATCAACATCGGCTCCGCACGACTTTCGCGTCATGCCTAATTTATTAATACTAATGTTGCTATCTTCAAGCTGACCTTCACCAAAAAACTTATTACACCCTGCAAATCCGTTTACTTGCAACGCCTCAATAAAGCTCATTGATGCACTGTAAGAGGCCGGCACAGCTAAACCATCAACCTTTGATAGTTGCCATTGTGTGTACTTTAGCTGCTCAGAGGTCACCGTCCCTGTGGCTGTGCAACCAATACATAAACCGATTAAAAGCATCGGTATTGCTGCTAATTTCATGCTATTACTAACTAAATATTTAATTGTTGTAATAGTAACAATTTTTATGCGGTTTATCCGTTAAAAATGCATGTTTTAAATGTAAATTTTTGTTCTATGCTAGTTTAAAAGTTAAACAAGTTAATTTAGGTCGCAGTTTTTAAATAAGTTATCCATTTCGGGTGGCAAAAAGGGGCGGCCTTTTTCATTAACCGATGTACCAATAACTCTTGCTTGAAGCATAACTTTTTCATCACTTTTACGAACAATTGCCTGCTTAAACGCAAACTTTAAGCGGCTTATGCGCTCAGGCTCTACCGACACATAAAATTCATCTTCAGGCACAAGTGAATACTTGTAATCAACTTCACTGCGTATTACTACTAAATTAACTTTTTGCTTTGCAAGCAATGCAAAGTCGACCCCATTAGCAAATAAAAACTCATGGCGAGCATGCTCTAAATAATTAAAGTACACACTGTTATTTACAATCCCTTGTAAGTCACACTCATAATGGCGCACTTTAAAATCAACTTTAAAGGTCATATTAGTAATCCTGATTATTTAACGTATAATCGCAGCGTTATAACACAAGTATTAAAATAATTGCTACCATACAAGTCCCTAAAATGGAGTTAAGTAACCCAATGAACTTACGTTTGTCTTTAATCACTGCGGCGTTATTACCACTAATGAGCACGCCGTTTATAGCAAATGCTGATGACAGCGACTTAGAACGAATTGTTGTAACCGGCGACTTTCAACGCGAAAGCATTCAAACGCTAAGCGCCAGTGCTAGCCTATTTAGCGAGTCTGAAATTAACCAACGTGGCGCAAGTTACTTAGACGAAATGCTAGGTAGCACTGCAAACGTAAACTTTACTTCAGGTGCGTCTCGTGGTCGTTATATTCAAATTCGTGGTGTGGGACTTCGTTCACAATTTGTAGACCCAATTAACCCATCGGTTGGCTTGGTCATCGACGGCATAAACTACTCGGGTTTAGGTGGCAGCTCGTTATTATTTGATATTGACCACGTAGAGATTTACCGCGGCCCACAAGGCACCCGCTTTGGCGCAGACGGCATGGCCGGTATGATTCAAATGGAATCTGCTCAGGCAACTGCCGACCCTAGCTTAAAGTTACAAGTAGGTATGGGTACCTATAACTCGCGTGAAGCCGGCCTTGCAGCAAGTACTGGATTAACAGACGACACAAGCGCACGTGTAAGCTACTTTCGCAGAAAATCAGACGGTTATGTAGATAATCTCTATTTAAATGACGAAACTCAACAGCAAGATGAGCAAGTAGCCCGCTTTAAATTAAATAGCCAACTCACTGAGCATTTAAATACCGAGCTAAACCTGCACTACATTGATATAAACAACGGCTACGATGCATTTACGCTCGATAACAGTCGTAATAGTGTAGCCGACGAGCCTGGCCAAGATAATCAACAAAGCTATGCAATAGGGATTAATAATACCTACACTGGCTTTGATGCCTTTGATGTAAGCTTAAATCTTTCAGCCATAGACACAGAGCTACTTTACAGCTTTGACGAAGACTGGGTATGTAACGACGCCAGCGAGCCACAATTATGTGCAGCAGGCTTACACCCTTGGGGTTATAGCTCTACCGATGTATACACGCGTGATCGCGACGATCAATCCGCTAATTTACAATTTAATTCTAAAACAGGTAACTGGGTTGCGGGTATTTACTATCAAAACCGTGACGTAGATTTAGAGCGTGAATACACTTGGCTTGCAAACCCATTTGCTTCAATTTACGAAACTAGTAACGTCGCAGTTTATGGCCAAGTAGCTACATCTATTGGCCCTAAAACCACGCTGATTACTGGCTTACGTGTTGAACAGTATCAAGGCGATTACACCGACAACAACGGCTTTATCGAAGATACGGATGATGTAATGGTAGGTGGTAAAATAGCACTTGAATATCAAGTGATTGATCGCACCATGATCTACACCAGCATTACTCGTGGTTACAAAGCAGGTGGCATTAATTCAGAAGCTTTAGCAAAAGCCAAAGATGAAGGTTTAAATTTAGATGCTGACTTTTTCCAGCAGCACACCAGTTTTGACCCTGAATATTTATGGAGTGGCGAGTTTGGCGTTAAGGGCTCATCGCTTGATGATAAATTTACCCTGCGTTTAGCTGCATTTTATATGCACCGCGACAATATTCAATTAAAAGCATGGCAAGTAGAAAACCAGCAATTTACAGGTTATGTTGATAACGCAAGCTCTGGCAGTAACTACGGCTTAGAGGTTGAAGGTAGTTACCAACTTACCGAAGACTTATTCTTAACAGGTAGTGCCGGTTACTTAAACACAGAAATTGACGACTTTGTAACGCAATCGGGCTTAAATCAAGACGGTCGTGAGCAAGCGCAATCACCTAAATACCAATATGCATTTAGCGCACGTTACAACTTTACTAATGCGTTGTACGGTATGATAGGTGTTGAAGGTAAAGACGATTATTACTTCTCAGATAGCCACAACTCACAAGCGCCCAGCAGCAATTTAGTAAACTTAAGCTTAGGCTACGAAGCCGACATGTGGGCAGTGCGTGCATGGGCACGGAACGTATTTGACGAAGAAGTACCAACCCGCGGCTTTGAGTTTGGTAACGACCCACTTGATGGCTACGAAACACATACTTACGTACAATTAGGTGAGCCACGTGTTGCGGGTATAACGTTTACGTTAGAGCTGTAAGCTTTAAAATAATGACCTTGCGGGCTTTTCCTGCAAGGTTTTTTTATGCCTATACTTTAAAACAGACTGACGTACATATCTCGAGTATGCGATTTTAAAAAACAAAAAACCCAGCTTAAGCTGGGTTTTTACAATTCTGAAAGAAACAAAATTACTTGATTTTAGCTTCTTTGAAAATCACGTGTTTACGAGCTTTAGGATCGTATTTTTTGATTTCCATCTTTTCAGGCATGTTACGCTTGTTTTTGTCGGTAGTGTAGAAAAAACCAGTACCAGCAGTTGAAACTAAACGGATTTTATCGCGCATGATTCAGTTCCTTAAACTTTTTCGCCGCGAGCACGGATATCTGTAAGTACCGCGTCGATGCCTTTTTTATCGATAATACGCATACCTTTAGTAGTAGTGCGTAGTGTTACAAAACGTTTTTCACTTTCAACCCAAAAACGGTGTGTTTGTAGGTTAGGTAGGAAACGACGTCTAGTCGCGTTTCTCGCGTGTGAACGGTGGTTACCAACCGTTGGACGCTTACCTGTAACTTGACATACTTTAGACATGTCTCTATATCTCCAATAACTTCGCTCGAGCTTAATTTAACCTAAGGCCATGTATTTGTGCCCTAGATAAATCGAAGGGCGCTCTTTATACAGCTTTTACAGGCAAAGATCAAATACTGATCTATCCAACCAGCTCATATGTAAATTTGATAGCGGCTAATTATAAAGATCGAATGCCCTTAGGGAAAGTAAAAACTGCATTTAAATTAAACTAATTTGCTAAAACTGCCCAAACCGCTCATTTTTAACACACTTATTCATCAACTAACCTTAAATCAGGCCCCGCTGCGCAAAAGAAACACACGTTTCTCCTCCCACAATGATGTGATCAAGTACACCTATGTCAACCAGTTGTAGTGCTTGCTGCAATTTTTTAGTAATAAGTTTGTCAGCTTGGCTTGGCTCGGCGATGCCACTTGGATGATTATGCGCCAAAATAATTGCCGCTGCATTATTTTTTAAGGCCGCTTTTACAACCTCTCTTGGATAAACGCTGGCTGAGTTTATTGTGCCATAAAACAAAACTTCGTCTTTTACTAAGCGGTTTTGACTATCAAGATAAAGCACCATAAACACTTCTTGCTGTAGCCCACGCATTTGTATTGTGAGGTAGTCATAAACTGCATTAGGCGAGTTAAATACAGCTTCTCGCTGACAGCGCTCCTGCATGTAGCGCTGACTCAGCTCAAGGACGGCTTGTAATTGCACATATTTTGCCATCCCCAATCCTTTTTGCGCGCAAAACTCATCTTGGCTGGCGTTAAATAAATTATGCAATGTTTTATTTTCATTAAGCAGGTGCTGTGCAAGCTCAATCACATTCATACCGGGTAAGCCCGTACGCAAAAATATCGCTAATAACTCAGCATCGGTCAGTGCTTTAGGGCCTTTTGCAATGAGCTTTTCACGGGGGCGAAGTGAATTGGGTAACGAAGTTAATTGCATTATTCATCCTTGATGATTAAAAAACAGTCATATAACTGTAATGCAATTTTTGAAAATAGCCTGATTTTTTAGTCTTAAAAACTTAGCTCAAAGCACAAAGATTTGTTATTTTAGCCTGCATATACACTCAAGCAAAAAACACGCATGACTAACTTAACAAACAAAAAAATTGTACTTGGCATTACCGGTGGCATCGCGGCTTATAAGTGTGCGGAGCTCGTTAGGCGCTTAAAAGATGCAGGTTGCGAAGTAAAAGTGGTTATGAGCGAATCAGCCAAACACTTTATAACACCATTAACCATGCAAGCGGTTAGTGGCGAAATGGTCTCAGATTCATTGCTTGACCCCTCAGCTGAAGCGGCGATGGGCCACATAGAGTTTGCCAAATGGGCTGATTTGATTTTAGTGGCGCCTGCAACCAGTAATATCATTGCTAAAATGGCTGCTGGTATTGCCGATGACTTACTTACCACGCTATTACTGGCGACCCCAGCAAAAGTCGCTGTGGCACCAGCAATGAACCAGCAAATGTATGCTCACCCTGCTACACAAGCTAATTTAGCAACACTTAAGTCTCGTAACGTCTTAATTTGGGGGCCAGGTAAAGGCGAGCAAGCGTGTGGCGATGTAGGCGCAGGGCGCATGCTAGAGCCGCATGAACTTGTAGCCTTGTGCACTGCCACAGAGCAACCGCAATTATTAGCAGGTAAAACCATTACCATTACTGCGGGGCCAACCCGCGAGCCGCTTGATCCAGTGCGTTTTATATCAAACCACAGTTCTGGAAAAATGGGCTATGCACTCGCACAAGCCGCATTAGAGCTTGGTGCAAAGGTTAATTTAATTTCAGGCCCAGTGACGATTAAAGCCCCTGCTGGCGCTAATTTAATAAACATAGAAAGTGCTGAACAGCTTTTAAATGAGTCATTAACCTATGCTGTACATTCAGACGCGTTTATCGGCTGCGCCGCCGTTGCTGATTACAGAGCCGCGAATGTCGCCACGCAAAAAATGAAAAAGCAAGGTGATGAGCTCACCCTGACACTGGTTAAAAACCCCGATGTAATAGCCGCTGTTGCAAGCTTAGAGCAAGGCCGTCCTTACACAGTAGGTTTTGCAGCCGAAACACAAAATGTAGAGAGCTACGCAAAGGGCAAACTTAAAAATAAAAACTTAGATATGATTTGTGCAAATGATGTATCAAAAAGTGGCTTAGGCTTTAATTCCGATCATAATGCTTTAACACTTTATTGGCATAATCAAAGTGTAGAATTACCAGCAACAAGTAAAACAGCCATTGCACAACAAGTAATCGAACAGCTCGCTAAACAACTATAAAAGTGCTGGAAACAAACTGAATAAAACATTAACATAAGCCACTCATTTGAACAGAAAATGACTAGCCCCAGCTAAAAATAACAAATAAAAAGGAAGGTTCATGCCTGCGACAAAAAGAAGTAATCGCAAAGAGCAGATTCTGCAAGCACTCGCACAAATGTTAGAAACCAGCCCAGGACAACGTATCACCACAGCAAAGCTTGCTGCTGAAGTAGGCGTTTCTGAAGCGGCGCTTTACCGTCATTTTCCTAGCAAAGCACGTATGTTTGAAGGCCTAATTGAGTTTATTGAAGACACACTTTTGTCGCGTATTAACCTTATTTTAGAAAACGAAAAAGAAAGCCAAACACGCGTTTACAATATTTTATTATTGCTACTCACCTTTGCAGAAAAAAACCCGGGAATTACACGCATACTCACCGGCGACGCCCTGCAAGGCGAGCAGGAGCGATTACGTGAGCGTGTACAAGGGCTATTTGAAAAACTAGAAACACAATTCAAACAAGTACTACGCGAGCGAAAGCTCCGTGAAGGTAAAACTTTTCAAAGCGATGAGCTCACCCTAGCTAACTTTTTACTTGCTTACGTAGAAGGCAAGATGAATCAGTTTGTGCGCAGCGACTTTAAAGTAAAGCCAAGCTCGCAGTTTGAAAAACAATGGCCTGAACTACAAAAAATTTGGCTATAACACAAATTTACTCATTTCATTTAAGCGCGGTACCTAATCGCGCTTAGCTTTTTCCCTTTCATCCCTTTTCTTATACCGCTTATCTGATCCGCTCGATATATAAACTAAACTCGTTACAATACTTATTACCCTAAAGGCACTGTAACAAACGAGAATCAATAATGAAAACAACGCTCACCTTTTTAAGCTCCGCGCTTATAGCAAGCTTAGCGAGCCCGGCTGCTTGGGCTCAAAAGCCATTAGAATTTAAAGATGTATTTGATTTTAAATACGCAAAAAACACACAACTTTCAGATGATGGAACTATCCTCAGCTTTAGCGCCAAACCCTACCGTGGTAATGCAAATGGGCAAGTTTATAACTTAACAACAAACACCCTATTAAGTACTGTAGAGCGCGGCACTAAGCCCGTTATTAACAAAGCAGCTAATTGGGTGGCCTTTACACAAGTTCCTACGCTTTTAGAGCAAAAAACGACTAAAAAGAAAGCTGAGCTTAAAAACAACCTTATACTCATCAACACTCAAACCGGTGAAAAACAACAATTTGCCGACGTAAAAGATTATGTATTAGCTGATAATGGCCAGTGGCTTGCTTACCGAGTTGATCAAAAAGCTGAAAAAGACGAAACCAGCAACGATAAAAGCGAAGAAAAAAGCGAAATCACGCCAGACAAAAAAGATAAAAGCTTTGAGCTGGTCATTGTCGATTTAAAAAACAACACAACACATAGCCTAGATAATGTATTTAGTTACGCCATAAGCCCCAATGGCACCCAGTTACTTGCCAGTCAAAGCTTTAGCGATGGTAACAATAATCAAATTGTACTGCTTGAACTTAATAACAACTTTTCGCAAAGTGTATTAATCGACGAGCCAGGTGTTATTGCGCAAACAATTGTGTGGCACCCCAGTAAGGAAATCGCCGCATTAAGCCTTGGTAACTACGTAAACGATGATGAGCGCCGCAGGCAATATGAGCTAAAGCTTTGGCAAAATAGTATCCTTAGTACCATCGCCTCCCCAAATAAAGAGTGGGTCATAGGTAAAACAGCCACGATTAGCTGGTCTGAAAATGGCGAGCGTTTATATTTTGAAAACCACCCTAAGCTTGCTGCTAAAGTAAAAGCAAAAGAGTACACCAACGAAGCGTCACTGTATGACTTTGACACGATTCGTGAACATAAAGGGCTGAATGTTTGGCACAATAACGACGCTCAAATAAAACCACGCGAAGAGCAACAGTGGAACAAAGTAAATAAAAACCGCCATTACACTGCGGTTTTACATTTAGATAGCCAAAAAACTGTGCAGCTAAGCAATGAAAACGTGAGCGATTTAGCGCTCAACACAGAGCGAAACCAAAGCGTACTCGGCTACTCAAACCAAGCTCACCTTGAAAAAATAATGTACGGCGGCTTTTTTGCCGACTACTACAGCATAAATGTAAATACCGGTGAGCAAACAGCAATTGTTAAAAACTCGCCGTTTACACCAAGCCTTGCGCCAAATGGTCAGTACGCCGCTTATTTTGCTAATAGCCAAGTTCAGCTTAAAGATTTAAAAAATAATAAAGTAACTGCGCTTAGCAAAGCTATAAAAGCCACGTTTGCAGATGACAAGCACGACTACCCATCAGAGCAGCCTGGCTACGGGTTTGCGGGTTGGATGAACGACAGTAGCCAAGTATTAGTGTATAGCAAATACGATATTTGGGCGTTTGATGTAAATACCCAGCAAGCAACCCAACTAACAAACGGTAAAAATACAGGCACCCAATACCGCGTAATTCAGCTAGATAAAAACCTAGTTGGCTTTAATAAAAATGACACGTTGCTACTATCGGCTGTTAACTTACAATCAAAACAGCGTGAAGTTGCAAAGCTCAACTTAACCTCAAACACAGTCACTAAAGTACTTAGCGGTAATAAACGCTTTGATGTAGTTAAAAAAGCAAAAAATGCCGATAAATACCTGTTTACCGAGCAAACTTACCAACAATTCCCTGATTACTACCAAACTGATTTTAGCTTTTCAGCGCCTAAAAAGGTGACTCAGTTAAACCCACAAATTGCTGATTTTGCTTGGGGCGAAAAGCCAGAGCTAATTAGCTACAAAGGCTTTGATGGCGAAGATTTACAAGGGGTACTAATAAAACCTGCAGGTTATAAAAAAGGCGATAAAGTACCGGTTGTTGTGTACTTTTACCGCTATATGAGCCAGCGCATGTATGATTTTCCTAAAATGGAGCTAAATCATCGTCCTAACTTCCCTATGTTTACCTCAAATGGTTACGCTGTATTTTTACCTGATATTCGCTTTGAAATAGGCCACCCAGGTAAATCGTCAACGCAAACCATGATCAACGCTACGCAAAAGCTTATAGATTTAGGCATAGCCGACCCAGACAAAATAGGCCTACAAGGGCACTCATGGGCGGGTTATCAAAGTGCGTTTATGATCACCCAAACAGATATGTTTAAAGCGGTTGTATCCGGCGCGCCGGTATCAAACATGACCAGTGCATACAGTGGCATACGTTTAAAGTCGGGCCTTGCGCGTCAATTTCAATACGAAACAGGACAAAGCCGCATAGGTAAAAACTTATTTGAAGCGCCTGAGCTGTACATCGAAAACTCACCAGTGTTTTTTGCAGACAAAGTAAATACCCCTATTTTAATTATGTTTGGCGATAAAGACGATGCAGTGCCTTGGCACGAAGGCGTGCAATACTACCTTGCACTGCGCAGAGCGGGTAAAGACGCTACTTTTTTACAATACAAAGGCGAACCGCACCACCTTAAAAAGTTTCCTAATCAGGTCGATTTTTCAGTGCGTATGATGCAGTACTTTGATCATTACTTAAAAGGCAAACCAGCTGCAAAGTGGATGACAGAAGGTGAGGCATTCGTTGAAGAGTAAGTAACCCTAATAAAAAGCCGATATTGCATAAGTAATATCGGCTTTTTTTGTTTTTAAAATTTTACTAAAACTACAAACACAGCTCTCTAAATGGTAACGTCGCCGCGCCTATCGACACCGGAAAATTATCAATATTAGAGACCACCAGCTTAGGCATTGGGCGTTTTGCCCCGCGTATGAAGCAACTCAGGATGAGCTATTTTTAAATCGCGCACTCACACTGGCCGATAACATGGTTAATCGCCAAGCTAATTTAATGGATGGGCTTATTTGGGAGCACTACGATATAAACTGGCAGGTAGATTTAGAGTACAACAAAGACGACCCTAAAAATTTATTTCGACCGTGGGGCTTTCAGCCTGGCCACCAAACTGAGTGGTCAAAACTAATAATGTTTTTAAATAAACACAAGCCACAAGCTTGGCTTGTAGAGCGCGCTAAAGCCTTATTTGATAACTCAATAGATGTAGCGTGGGATAAACAACACGGCGGTATTTGTTACGGATTTGCGCCAGATAAAAGCATATGTGATGACGATAAGTATTTTTGGGTACAAGCCGAAACACTTTGCTGTGCAGCCTACCTTTATGAAGCTACAGGCGATGAAAAGTACCAGCAGTGGTATGAAAAAATTTGGCAGTATTCTTGGCAGCACTTAGTTGATCATCAATACGGTGCATGGTTTAGAATTTTAACCGTAGATAACAAAAAAATGGATACCGAAAAAAGCCCAATTGGTAAAACGGATTACCATACTATGGGTGCCTGTTTTGATGTGTTGTCGTTATTAAAATAGTGATATTTTGTTGTGTAGACCTTTAAACCGCCTTTTGGCGGTTTTTTTTGCTTAGTTTATAGCGCTTTTCAAATACATAATAATCACCACAAAATATAATTTTGCGCGCCCCCTACTTTTTAAACCTCATATTTTGAATAAACACTTAATAATAAAAAATTTTGCACGCCAGCGGCGTATAGTAATATTAAAGAGAATAAAAAAGAGATACAGGTAATGCCAAACGGGAACAACCCCCACACTATTAACGCATCCGAGCTTGTCGCTTGGCCGCGCATTGCAGCCATAGCCGCTATGCTCAGTTTTTCACTTCCCACTTTTATTACCGGTCTAGAAATACATCAAAGTTCAAGCGTGGGTAACTCATTATGGGCACTAATTATTGGCTCACTACTATTAACCCTTATTGGTGGCGCTATGGGGACCATAGGTGTAAAAAGCCGCTTAAGCTCTTATTTATTAGTAAAAATAGCGTTTGGAAATGCTGGCGCGGGCATTGTTAATATTGCCTTTGCTTTGTCGTTAATTGGCTGGTTTGGCGTAAATATTGATTTGTTTTCAAATGCGGTAGTGCGTTTACTCAGCGCAGAGTTTTATATTATTATGCCCGAATGGCCCATCGATATAGTTGCAGGTTGCGCCATGCTCATAACCACTTTATATGGGTTTAAAGCCATTAATGTGTTGGCCTCAATAATGATCCCTATTTTAGCTATAGTTACCGCCATGATGCTCTTTGGCGCACTCGATACCATGCCACTGGTCAACTTTATTAATTTAGAAAAGCCATCAAGCCTGTCACTTGAAGATGGGGTTGCGGCTATTGTTGGCGGCGTAATTATTGGGGCTATTATACTGCCCGACATAACCCGCTTTTCTAAGCAAAAACGTGGCGGCGTTTACACCTCATTTTTTGCCTATATGGTAATTGAATTAGTGGTTATTTTTGTGGCTGTGTTTGCCGCAGCCGCCATGCAAGAAACCGAAATATTAAGCTTAATGCTTGCGCTCAATTTAGGGGTTTCGGCGTTTTTTATTGTGATAGCAGGCAGCTGGATTTTAAATTCATTAAACCTATACAGCACCGCACTAAGTGTAGAGGCCACCTTCCCAGATTGGCATAAAAAGTGGGTTGTTGTGTTATTAGGTTTAGTCGGTATTGGCGCAGCTTTTATAAATATTTTAGATATGTTTATAAGTTTTTTAGCGTTTTTATCTGATATTTTTGTACCTGTTGCAGGCGTAATAATCGTTGATGCACTGTTTATAAAACCCCAAGCTTACAACGCAGCAACTTTAAAAAATAACGCTAGCTTTTCACTTCCCGCATTTAGCGCGTGGTTTGTAGGCGCAGCATATGCGGGGTGTAATGGCGCTTTATTTAACGTAACAATAAGTGGCATTACCGTGATTGATGCCATTATACTAACGGCCGTTATTTATACTCTGTTTGCAAAAGCCCTTGCGCCAAAAGCCGTTATACAACAATAATTTTAAACAATAAAAGGCGCGTGATGCGCCTTAATCGTCCTCGTCTACTTTCATTTCATCACGCCATTTAAGCTTTTCAAGCGGGTAGCCTAAAAAGAACTTAGCGCGTTCAAGTACTATGCGTGTAGTCAGCTTTTTAATTGCATACTGTGAGCTGCCGGTTAGCCTGTCGCACATTGCATTAAGCGCTTGAATATCAGCAAAACAACAAAAAGAAATATAATCAATATCGCCACTTAATTGCATACAATCCATTATTTCGGGAATGTCGTGTATGTCGGCTAAAAACTTTCGCCGTGCGGCTAAGTTGTTATCCTCTAGCGTAAACTCCATATAAGCAAACACGTGCTCACATATTTGCTCTAAATTTATATCCGCATGAAAGGTTCTAAAGTACCCCGCTTCTTTTAGTGCTTTTACTCGCTGAAAACACGCACTGGGCGATAAGTTAACTTGCTCGGCCAATTCAACGTTTGTTAGGTCTGCAGTAAGATGCAGAATTGCCAGTATTTTTTGATTATACCTGTCTATTTTTATCGTTTTTTTCATAACTGGTTTCACATTTAAAAATCATTAATTTTGTAAATTTGAGGTCAACAAATACATAAAATTACGCGCTTAAGCGTTTTTTTCAGCAATTTGTGTATGCCGCATTAAGGGTTTACAAAATATTATTTTGTCTGAAAAAGCGACAATGTTTATCACTAAGTAACATCACCTGATAGTCACATTAGGACATAGAACATGAGCAGATACAACAAAATACGCTTTCGTAAAACACTATTAGCATCGGCAATTACTCTGTCGTGCATAAACTATGTGCATGCGCAAGAACAACAACAAACAGTAACTGACACTATAGAAAAAATTTCGGTGATATCGCGCGGGCGTGTTGAGTCAATTCAAAACGTGCCCGACTCGGTTACCGCATTTAGCGCCGAGACAATCGAAAAATCACGTATTACTAACTTTCGTGATGTTGCTAATTTAACTCCTAACTTATCGCAACTCGATAATTTTAGACCTGGCCTTGCCCGTATTACGATTCGTGGCTTAATTACACCGCAGGTAGGTGATCCGCCATTAGCGTTTGTAGTCGATGGTGTTACCGCCCCCGATTTAGAGTTTATAAATCAAGACCTCGTTGATATTGAACGTATTGAAGTTATGCGTGGTGCACAAGGCGCACTGTATGGCCGCGGCGCCATTGGTGGTGCGGTTATTGTGACAACTAAAAAACCCATTGAAGACTTTGAAGGTAAGATTAAAGGCGCTATAGGTAATGGCAACACGTATAATTTGAATGCGGTTGTATCGGGTTCGCTTAACGATGAAAACACCGCTTATTTTAGAGCCGGTGGTTACATTAAAGATACCGACGGGCTAATTAAAAATACCTACACAGGCGATTACGCCGACCCATTAAAAGAACAGTCGGTTTTTTCTCAGTTAGAGTTTGAGCTAAGCGAAGACACTTCAATAAATCTTAAAGGTAAGTACACCTCAAGCGAAGCTGGGTTTGCTTACTACCAAGGAGTGAGCGATGACACCATTGAAGACTTTTCAATTAATACCTCACAAAATATTATTAACCAAGATGAGCGTGATGTGTATGAGCTAAGCGCCAAGCTAACCCAACATTATGATTTAGGTAAGTTTGAGTTTATAACCGCGTATAGTAACTCGCAAAACGAACACTTTTACGATGGCGACTACTCGGCAGATGCCACCTTTATTGACGAAGATGGCTTTTTTAGAGCCCCATTTGGCACAGAAGGACTATACGATATTGAATCGTTAACGCTAGAGTCGCGGTTTGTATCCCAGTCGGATCAGGCTTTTAGGTGGTCAGTGTCGGCGTTTTATCAGCAGCGCGACCGCGATACCGCAGTATTATTTTACGATGATTTTACCGATGCCGAAATTTTAACGCGTGCAGACTTTGCCAACGACGACCCCTACCTTTCAATTATCGATAACAACAGCAGCGATGCATGGGCACTTGCCGGGCAATTTAACTACGATATAAACGAGCAGTTAGAGCTAACCGGTGCGATGCGCTACGATCACGATACTCGCGAATCGTTCGACCCAACTAACAAAGAGGCCACTTACGCTAAAAAATCGTTTAGCCAATTACAGCCAAAAGTAACACTTGCGTACCAAATGACTGACGAGCTACTGCTTTACACCGGCTATTCGCGTGGTTTTAGAAGCGGTGGCTTTAACGAACCCGCCGACGGTATTAGCCGCACCTTTGATAAAGAGATTTCTGACAGCTACGAAATGGGCTTTAAAACTACTTTGTTTGATAACAAAGTGACCCTTAATGGCGCCGCGTTTATTATTGAGCAAGACGATGCGCAATTTACCCAATTTAATATAGATACCTTCACCCTTGAAAACCTCTCTATTGATGAAGTGCAAACCAAAGGCTTAGAGCTTGAAGCCGCCTTTGCTGCCACCAGCAATTTAAATATTAACTTTAGTGCAGGTATTGTTGATTCTGAAATTAAGCGCTTTGCACTGCGCCCCGAACTTGCAGGCCGTCCTCAGTTTTGGGTGCCTGAGTATAATTATGGGCTGTCGGCAAATCATAACTTGGCACTCAACGCTGAGTGGTCACTGTTCTCGCGCGCCGAGCTATTAATTGAAGGCCCTAAAACATTCAGTATTGATATTCCTGATGTTGAGTCATCGCGTTATACCTACCTAAATGCAGGCGTTGGCCTTAAATCAGACCAGTGGAGCATTCAAGTTTACGTAGACAACCTAACCGATGAGCGTGCCATTGAAGATATTTTTCTACTAGCCGATGGGATAACAGACCTAGTGCGCCAACCAAATAAACCTCGTAGTTACGGCGTTGAGCTCAGCTACAACTTTTAATGTATTTCCCTTACACGGCAGGCATGCCTTTTATTGCCTGCTGTTTTTTTTTAGATAACCCATAGCGATACACACATGCAAATTCTTAATCGTGAACAACTTATTGATATTTTATACGGCTGCGCCATTTTAGGCACTGGCGGCGGCGGTGAGTTAAGTGAAGGTATTGCCTATATTGATGAAGCACTCGCACAGGGTAAAACCTTTAAGCTAATTAGTGCTGATGAAGTACCGCCAGGCGAGCTGGTATGTACACCTTATATTTTAGGAGCAATCTCGCCTTTAAGTGAGCAAGAAGAACGCGCTTATGCAAACCTGCCTCGCACCAATACACACGCTATTTTGGCCGCTTATGAGCGCGCTCTACAATACACTGGTAATGATGCTATTTATGGCACTATTTGTTGTGAGCTTGGTGGCTCAAACACGGCGGTATCGTTTTACTTAGCAGCAATGTTTGATGGCTATATTATTGATGCCGACCCCGCTGGGCGCGCAGTACCGGAGATCACCCATTCAACCTATTACTTAAATAATTTACCTGCCGCACCCATTATTACCGCTAATGAATTTGGTGAATGTTTTATTTGCGAAAATGTAATGGACGACTTACGCGCCGAGACTGTTGTACGAGCACTGGCTAAAATTAGCCGTAATGATATTGCTGCTATTGACCATATTTTACCGATTGAACAAATGAAAGGGGCTGTTATTCACGGCACTATTAGTAAAGCGCTTAAACTCGGTAAAGCCATGCGAGAAGCCAACGAGCAGCATAAGAATACCGCGCAATTAATTGCCAAGCACGGCGGCGGTTTTATTGCCTTTAAAGGCGAGGTAAACACATTTGAATTTAATACCGTAGAAGGGTTTACCCTAGGCGAATTAACACTAAAAGGGTTAGGCGAGTTTGTAAATAAAAGCTACACAATAACGGTTAAAAACGAAAACATGGCCGCGTTTTTAAATAAAGAAGTACACGTAACCATTCCCGATTTAATATGCTGTATTAACAGCCAAACAGGCACGCCCATTACTAATCCTAATTACGAGGTAGGGATGAAAGTAACAGTTGTTATTTTACCTGCGCCAAAAGAGTTCACCAGCGCTAAAGGGCTAAGTATATTTGGCCCGCAATACGCTGGCATTAGCGCGCCTTATAAAGCTGCTATTACCCGCTAATCAACCATAAGGGCCTGCTGTAGTTTGCTATACAGTGCGGCATGCCCTTTACCAAATTTTGTTGTTTGCCGGTTAATTTTCTTAAACCACTCTTTCGCTTGCGCCTTTTTACCTATTTGTAAATATACCTGCGCTATACGTAAGCTATATATAGCGTGGTAAATACTTAAAGGCTCGGTGTAATCAAACGCGGTTTTATAATAGTTTATAGCCTCATCATAATTTTTATTCTGCTGGTAGCTGTATGCTAAGTTACCGCTGGCAAGCACTATTTTAGCTGCGTGATTAGTGTTTTTTATGGCCTTGTAGGCCATTAAGTTACTACCTATCGCTTGCTCGTATTGTTGCCAACTTAAGTAAATATGTGCCTTATTAATATGCAGTTCTAAATGAAAAATAGGATCATTGTTTTTTGCAAAACGCTGCTCGGCATCCATCAGCATACGCATAGCTACTTTTTTACTTCCAAATACATAGTGTAAGTTAGCCAGCTCCACTAACCTTAAAGGATCGCCAAACGCATTATAAATACCATCTAACTGAGCGAACGCTTTAGCAGCATACGCTTTCGCCTCTGCTTTTTTGCCAATATAGTTAAGTGCCTTCGCGTAATAAAAATACATTTGTAGCTTAAATACATCGGGCAGCTTATCTTGCTCTAAAAAAGGGGTAATAGCGCCGAGTAAATTATCGAACTGTTGGTAGTCGTAGTAATAATCAAGCTCGTAAGTTTTAATTTTATACCAGTTGGCAGGATTAGTTTTAGCCTCATTAAGACGCGTTTTAATATAAGGAAGGCACTGCAGGCGTGACTGCTGCATACAAAATGCTTCATGATCGCTGTAGTTTTCTGATGCTTGAGAGCTAATACTCGCAGCAGCAATGACTAGCAATAAAAGTATGCGCACCAATATTACACTCTTTAAAGTTACCTTTACTTAAGAGTGTAATATTTTTATCTCGCCTATCACAATACGCTGAAATACTTATGCATACTGCCCACATGCAAACCCACAACTCCACGCATACTGGAAGTTATAGCCGCCAAGCCAGCCTGTTACATCGGTTACTTCACCGATAAAATATAAGCCTTTAGCTTTTTTGGCTTCAAAGGTTTTAGAGCTCAGCTCATCGGTATCAACGCCGCCTAACGTTACCTCAGCGGTACGATAGCCCTCAGTGCCATTGGGTTTTATTTGCCACGCATGAATATAACTTGCTAACTCATCTATTTGAGCATGAGTGAGCTGATTAATATTGCAATCAGGAATAGCTTTGCTGTCGTGTAGTATGTCTATAAAGCGTTTGGGTAAAATAGTTGCAAGGCTATTTTTTAATGATTTTTGTGCTTGTGTTTCTCGCCAATCAGCTAGTTGCTGCTTTAAATCGAGCTCAGGGAGCAAGTTTATGCTTACTGCCTGCCCCGCTCGCCAAAATGAGCTAATTTGCAATATGGCAGGCCCTGATAATCCTCGGTGAGTAAACAAAATATTCTCTTTAAATACGGTGCCGTCTTCGCTTGACACTTCGCACGGTATACTAATTCCTGAAAGCCCTTCAAAGCGCTCTTTATCGTGTTGATGCAAAGTAAATGGCACTAGCGCCGCCATCGTAGGTAGTACGTTTAAGCCAAACTGCTCTGCAATTTTATATCCTATAGGAGTGGCGCCTAGTTTGGGCATTGTTAAACCGCCCGATGCGATAACGAGCGATTCACAAGTAAGTGTTTCTTGCTCAGTGGTAACACAGTAACCAATGTCGGTTTTAGCCACATTTAGCACTTCGCTGCGCAATTTAATAGTAACACCTGCCCACTCGCATTCAGTCAGTAGTATATCGACTATATCTTGCGCACTGTTATCGCAAAAAAGCTGGCCTAAAGTTTTATGGTGATAAGCCAAGCCATGACGGTCCACCAGCTCAATAAAATCGTGTTGCGTGTAACGGCTTAAGCACGATTTAACAAAATGGGGATTACTGCATAAGTAGTTTTCTGGACTGGCATTTTCATTAGTAAAATTACAACGCCCACCACCACTGATTAAAATTTTTCGGCCTGGTTTTTTACCCATATCAAGCACTGTAACGCTACGTCCGCGATAACCTGCTTGTGCAGCACTCATTAATCCAGCTGCACCTGCGCCAATCACAATTACATCTACTTGATTCATTACTTCGCCCTACTAAAAAATTTGCCCGATTATAGCAAAGTTTACCTCAACACTCTGAATAGAATTATTATTGGCAATATAGCAAGAAATGTAATCAAGCTTAGCTATCGTTATTTTTAAACAGCACCAAAAATATAGTTCTTTATACTTATTTTTAATTTATATGATAAATACTAAAAGATTGCAAAACCGCTAATTGCCTAAGTTATAACCAAAAGAAATAGGTACATAAGCATTTAATATTTTAAAGTTATTAACAGATCATTTACCTTTGTTTCTGTTTCGTAATTTAATATTACGAACTAACCAATAACAACTAGGGATAATTATGACAACAAGTAAATCATTTAAGCGTTGTGCGATAGCGCTCACTATTAGTACAGTATTTGCAGCCTCTGCAAGTGTTGCTCAAGATGTATCAACCTCAATGGCAGAAACCTCAGCTAAACTACAAACCCAGTCGGGATTTGAAACTCAGTTTATTATTAAATACAAAAATAGCGCGAACGATATGCAAAGTTTTTCGTCTGCTGACGCGAGCCCTGCGAATATGAAAAAGCGTGCGCAACGCTTTATAAAAAATTTCGCTTCTAAAAAAGGGAAAGTGAAAGCGAGGTACATCCGTGCAATGGCGCTTAATAACCACCACGTTATGCGTGCAGATAAAAAACTAAGCGCTGCAGAAGCACAAGAATTTATGCAAGAAATGGTTGATTCTGGCAATGTTGAATACATTGAAGTGGATCAAATGTTAAAACCCTTTGCAACCCCTAACGATCCTCGTTACGGCGATCAATGGCACTACTACGAGCAAGCTGGCGGCCTTAACTTACCTACCGCTTGGGATACAGCTACAGGCAGTGGCGTAGTGGTTGCGGTACTTGATACTGGCTACCGCCCACATGTTGATTTAAATGCTAACATTTTACCGGGTTACGATATGATCTCTAACCTATCGGTTGCAAACGATGGTGGCGGTCGAGATAGCGACGCACGCGATCCGGGTGATGCGGTAGCTGCTGGCGAATGTGGAAATAACGGTGCGCAAAGCTCAAGCTGGCATGGTACGCACGTAGCGGGTACGGTTGCAGCCGTTACTAATAACGGTGAAGGTGTTGCTGGCGTAGCTTATGGCGCTAAAGTTGTCCCTGTACGTGTACTTGGTAAATGTGGTGGTTTAACATCAGACATTGCTGATGGCATTATTTGGGCATCTGGCGGGAACGTATCGGGTATACCGGCCAACTCAAACCCTGCAGATGTAATTAACATGAGCTTAGGTGGCAGCGGTTCGTGTAGCTCTACCACACAAAACGCCATTAACACAGCACGCAGCAACGGTGCTGTTGTGGTCATTGCTGCCGGTAATGATAACGATAACTCAGCAAACTATAACCCAGGTAACTGTAGTGGCGTTGTCAATGTTGCCTCTGTAGGGCGTAACGGTGGGCGTGCATATTACTCAAACTACGGTAGCAATATTGATGTTGCGGCTCCGGGTGGCGCACAAAGCTTTGCGAACGACTCTGAAGGGGTTTTATCAACTTATAACTCAGGCTCATCTTCACCGTCGAGCGATAGCTATGCGTTCTCTCAAGGTACATCAATGGCGGCACCTCATGTTGCCGGTGTTGCCGCTCTAATAAAGCAAGCTAAACCAAATGCGACTCCAGATGAAATAGAAAGCATTTTAAAATCTACCACCCGCTCATTCCCTGCAACGTGTACAAACTGTGGTACGGGTATTGTAGATGCAGCAGCTGCAGTAGCCGCGGCAAGTGGCGGTACAACACCGCCTACAGGTGGCGATAGCGAACTGACAGATGGCGAAGCTAAAACAGGCTTAAGCGGTGCTGCAAGTTCACAAGCGTATTACACAATGACAGTACCAAGTGGCGCAACCAATGTAACATTTACCATGAGTGGCGGTAGCGGCGATGCAGACTTATACGTGCGCGCTGGCAGCCAACCAACTACCTCAAGCTACGATTGTCGTCCGTATAAAGGCGGTAATAGCGAAGAGTGTTCTATTGATAACCCAACAGCGGGTACATACCATGTAATGCTGCGTGGCTACTCAGCATACTCAGGTGTAAGTTTAGTGGGTAATATTACAGGTGGTTCAACAGGCGGTGGGTCAACTACACCTGAAGCCGGTGGCGGCTCGGTTAGCGATGTAAGTGCCACAGCTGGTAACTGGAAACATTATACTTTAGATGTGCCGGCAGGAATGAGCACATTTACAGTCACCACCTCAGGTGGTACTGGTGATGCTGACTTATTTGTTAAGTTTGGCAGCCAACCTACTGCATCTAGCTACGATTGTCGTCCTTATAAAAACGGCAACGCTGAAACATGTACATTTAGTAACCCGCAAGCGGGGACATGGCATTTAAGCGTGAATGCTTACAGAACCTTTTCAGGTTTAACTTTAAGTGGCCAATACCAGCCATAACTAAAAGGGCCCTAAGTGTATTCACTTAGGGCCTTTATAAACGATTATAGTTTTTCTAGTACAGACTCAGCACGGCTCACAGAAAACTCTTTTTCTTTTTCAACAAACAACCCTGTGACGACATTATCATCGACTATCATTGCATAGCGTGTAGAGCGTGTTCCACCAAAACTGCCGGTGTCTTTATCAAGCCCTAACGCTTTAGTAAAACTGCCATCGCCATCTGCTAACATATCGATTTGTTGTGCATTTTGAGACTCTCCCCAAGCTTTCATTACAAACGCATCGTTAACCGATACACAGTAAATTGCCGCAATACCTTTTGCTTTAATTTTATCACTAAGGGTTATAAATTCAGGTAAATGCGCATTTGAACAGGTAGGTGTAAATGCACCGGGTACAGCAAAAAGCACAACCTTTTTACCGTTAAAAAGCTCAGCGTTGGTATGAGTTTGCATGCCCTCGTCTGTTAGCTGCGTTAATGTAACTGCGGGTAACGTTTGACCTTGTTCAATCATGATAAATCCTTAAAGCATTTGATTAATAAGCCTACAGTATAACGCTAATTACCTTTGTGTTAGCAGGTATTTATAAGCCAAGGTTTACTTTTATGCTTTGCATTTGCTGTTGTAGCTGGCTGCGAATATCGTCAACCAAAAGGCTTGATTCGCTTACTTGACCTTTCATACTTTGCATTGAATGACTAAAGTTATCGAGCAAATTACTTTGCTGCTTAGCAAGCTCCATGGCCTCAAAGGCCACTTTGTTGGCTTGTTGGGCGTTATCCGCAACACCTTCTGAATTTACTTTTAACTCCTGTGCATTTTGTGTTTGCGACTGGGCGCCATCTGCCAAGGCCGCTATTTGTGTAGATACTGTGCTCGACTTTTCGCTCAGTAACGTGAGCTGCTCATTAATATCACTCAATGAACCCTGAGTTTGTCGGGCAAGCTGACGTACTTCATCTGCCACTACAGCAAAACCTCGGCCATGCTCGCCAGCGCGTGCTGATTCTATTGCTGCATTTAACGCGAGTAAGTTAGTTTGATCGGCAATATTGCGGATCACTTCAATAATTTGCCCAACACCTTCAACCCCTGCCAGTAGCTCTTGCAGGTTTTGCATACTTTGCTCAACCCGTGTTTGCGTATCGGAGCTAGCACTTAGCATGCTTTGTGCAAAACCTAAGCTATGCTCCATTGCACTAAACGTGTGCTGCGCGTTATCAGCCACTTGGGCATTAATATTATTTACCTGCTCGCCAATTTGTTGAATATCAGTAAGCAAATGTTGGTTTTGCTCCACTTGCCCATGACTTGTAGATGCTTTTTGACTAATCGTTTGCAAATGCTCACTCATTTGCTGCATAAAATCATTTACCACTTTTAGCATTTGGGCACGCTCTTGTGCCTCTTTGCGCTGTCGCTCAATTAATAAATTAAAGTAACTGGCTATTTCGCCAACCTCTGTTTTTGGGTTCTTACTTTCAATGTTTTTAAGCTCGTTACTTTCAATTAAAAAGGCAAACCCGTCTCTGAGTTGCCTTAATGGGTTGAGCACTTGGTTACGCTGCACAATATAAACACCCGCGGCTAGCATCACCAAAGCGCCAATAGCAAAGCAAAATACCCAAAATACGTTTTCTTTAAGCGCCCCTTGTGCATGTTTTAGTTGCTGCTCTGCATTAATAACGGTTTTAGAGAGCAAGCTAATTTGCTCACGCAATTCATTGGTGCCGGCTTCACGTTGCTGAGCTTGCGCTAATGTATTGGCTAAATCGCGAGGGTAGCGATTAGGCCAGCTGGTAATTTCAGATTTTATTTCATCGGCTAAATCTTCTACTTCTTCGTCAAAAAACAAAGCATCTTCGTCAACCTCGCTCATAACACCTAAATTAGGGAGCTGGTCTATTTTGGCTGCTATCGCATTTAAATTAGCAATACTTTGCTGCAAACTTTGTTCAGTATTGCTGTCGTAGCTTACGATTAGTTGGTAAGTAAATAAGGCAAGGTTAGTCACTTCGTTATAATAATCAGCGCCAAGTGTGTAATAAGATTGCGCATCGCTATTTTGATTAGGGGATTTTTTTGCATAACCAATCAGTGACGACGCTGAGCCAGCCATTTGGCGAATTGCATTATCCAGTAACGCCGTTTCGTTGCCTGATAATTTCCCCAGCGCTCTGTACTTACCTTTAATATCGGTATCTAACGTACTTAGCTGCTCGTTTAACTGCTCAGCAAGTACCGAGGGGAGCACAGTGAGTTGCTGTGTTTTCACTTGCTCAATTAAAGCAGAAGATTGATTTAAATATTGGCTATCACCTTGTTCTAAATAACTACCTAAGCCACCGGCTAAATCCACTAAAATCGTGTTTTTTAATTTACTGTATGCGCTGTCTTGTTGCTCAAGTTTTAGTAAAGTTTGGCTTGCCCAAAATAATGTGATGGCTAATAAAATACTGGCTAGCGTTAGCAAAATAGCCAATAACCGAGTAAAAGAAGAAACACGCATAAATAACCCCCCCTATTGTTTAAGCGCGTAGAGTATTAACAATTTATGACAATTTTATGTAACTCAGAGAAAACACGTATTTTTGCGGCAAATATACGAGTAAAGGCTTAGCGATCACATTATCAAACAAATCGACTTAATTTATTTGCTCTTAAAGATAAGAGGTGCGGGGTAATTACAAGGTAAGAGTTTTATCACTTGGGTGAGTAAATCAAAATAGGCTTAATACCATTACTAAAGCGCTGAGTATTAGCTAACGCCAGGCACAAAAAAACCGCGACCAGCGCGGTTTTTATTTTATTGTGTTAATTAAAGGCCTGCACGGTCTTTAATTACAGCAATTAACGGTGAGCTACCGTAACCATTGCCCTCAGCCCATGCTATGTCAGCACCATCAGATAAAGAGCTTTTTGATAAGTTTTTAACTATGTACTCACCTGAGTTTACAGCGTTACTTGCTACAGCATGGCGAAGTAAGTTATTACCATTACATTGAACAGCATCGTAAATATTGCGAATTTTTACACGTGAGCTTTTTAGTTTACTGCGTAAACGGTTTTTATCATCAGCTGCGATATATTCACAAATAGATACCGCTAATTGATCGTTTGCTTTAGCTGGAACGGTATACATCAATGAACCCGCTGCAACAGCTGTAATTACAATTAGCTTTGACAATTTAAACATGAAACATCCTTTATGGTACTTTTTACCTATGTTAACTGCTTAATATTGTACCAACCCACTGCAAACTTAGCAATAATGTTAACCTTCTTTATATAAAGTTACGAATTTATAACTATAGTTATTTTTTTCATCGGGTATATTTGGCTGTTCATCGACAACTTCCCACGTTGCTAGCGCTTGATAATCAGGAAATTGTGTATCGCCTTCTACCTCTAAATCTATAAAGGTTAAATATAAACGCTCTGCACGTGGTAAAAAGTGCTGATAGATATTACCACCACCAATAACCATAACCTCTTCTTCGTGTTTAACTAGCTCTAGCGCAGCTTCTGGCGTAGTTACTGTTTCGATACCTTGCGCACTGTACTGAGTGTTACGGGTAATAATGATGTTGCGACGCCCTGGTAACGGGCGGCCTATTGACTCAAACGTTTTACGACCCATCAGAACAGGCTTGCCTGTTGTTACCTTTTTAAAATGCTGTAAATCGGCCGGTAAATGCCATGGCATTTTATTATCAAGACCAATTACACGATTATTTGCCATTGCGGCGATCATTGAAATTATCACATCAAACACCTAGTACTTTATTCTTAAAAAAATAAAAAAAAGGAGCTTATGCTCCTTTTAAAATATGTTTTTATTAACGCTCGTAGACGACTTCTACATCGTAGTCGTCTTCATCCCAGTCGTCCCAATCATCATCGTCGCTCTTCGTTGCTTTTTGATGGTAGGTATCCCACTTAAACTCAACTTCTTCATCTTCAACTTCGTCGAACTTCTCTTTTGGCATGCTATCGAGCAAAGCCATAATATCGTGAATTAACGGCTGAGTATTAAGCTTGTTGACTGCTGAAATGCGGTAAACGTTTTGCTCTTCACCTAGCTCTTGTGCAATTTGCTCACACAAGGCTTGCGCTTCATCTTCTGGCAATAAGTCTATTTTATTAAACACTAACCAGCGTGGTTTTTCTGCAAGCTTAGGGCTGTATTGGTGTAACTCGTTAATAATGGCAAATGCATTATCAACAGGGTTTGAACCATCAACCGGCATAACATCGATCACGTGTAACAACACACGACAGCGTTCTAGGTGTTTCAAAAAGCGAATACCTAGGCCAGCACCGTCTGAGGCGCCTTCAATTAAACCAGGGATATCGGCTACTACAAACGATTTGTTAGCCTCTGGGCGCACAACTCCTAAATTAGGAATAAGCGTGGTAAACGGGTAATCAGCTACTTTTGGCTTTGCTGCCGATACACTGCGAATAAATGTAGACTTACCGGCATTTGGTAACCCTAAAAGGCCTACATCAGCAAGTAGCATAAGCTCTAGCTTAAGGTTGCGTACCTCACCAGGTGTACCTAATGTTTTTTGGCGTGGAGCACGGTTAGTACTTGATTTAAAGCGTGCATTCCCCAAGCCATGGAAACCACCTTTTGCAACTACAATTTTTTGACCGTGTTGCGTTAAATCACCGAGTGCCTCTTGAGTATCAACATCGGTAATACGCGTACCAACAGGTACTTTTACAATTAAGTCTTCGCCTTTTTTACCTGTACAGTTACGACTCTGGCCATTAGTACCGCGCTCAGCACGATGAAAGCGCTCAAATTGGTAGTCAATTAGGGTATTTAAGTTTTCATCAGCTTGTAGATAAACACTACCACCGTCTCCACCGTCACCGCCGTCCGGACCACCGTCGGGTACATATTTTTCTCGACGGAAAGACACGACACCGCTGCCGCCGTCACCAGCTTCTGCGCGAATTTCTACTTCATCTACAAACTTCATGATTTCTCACTTTAGGGATTGGCTTTAATTTAACTATTATATACCCAAGCCAACGCAAATGCAGGCTTGGGTATATATTTGCTGTATCTAAAAACAAAAAACCCCGCAAAGGCGGGGTTTTTTACTACCTTACTGATTACTCAGCTACGATAGTTACGTATTTACGGTTTAAAGGACCTTTTTGTTCAAATTGAACTTTACCATCTGCTTTTGCGAAGATAGTGTGGTCTTTACCGATACCTACGTTTGCGCCAGCGTGGAAACGAGTACCACGTTGACGAACAATGATGCTACCCGCTAGAACTGATTCGCCAC
>Ga0209452_1000029_pt1 | contig 125914 bp, 106 predicted proteins | sample WorMetimpBELIZE1_FD_187388 | JGI IMG/M metagenome (GOLD analysis project Ga0209452, IMG submission 187388) | Marine gutless worms symbiont microbial communities from Max Planck institute for Marine Microbiology, Germany - Olavius imperfectus... | ecosystem: Host-associated > Annelida >... | reverse complement strand
ATTGGCGGTAATGAACAACGTGCTTATTCCTGCTGGTATTATTGTTAACGTGCTTATATGGAATAAAAATGCCGACATAATACGCTTAAGTATAGGGGGTGCAATTATGTTAGCAGCACTTTTAATTAATCAAATAGGGGCAAATAAACAGAACGTCACATCCTTGTAGCTAATTTGTCATTGAATGCGATTAGGGTTGAATAAAATAATATGAAGGATTAAACATGAAACATCTCACCCTAATGACAAGCTCAGTAATACTTGCATTACTGAGCGCCTGCGTCGACGATGTTGAAGTTGCAAAAGGCGAAGCGCCTGATATTCAATTAGGTACTCGTGCCGACTATCTAATTAATGATATGGCACAGAGCGATTTAAAAACAAAATTAGAATCGTGTACAGATGGGCCATTTTACCGTACAGATTTTTCTATTGCTCATCGTGGTGCGCCAATGCAATACCCTGAACACACAAAGGAGTCTTATATCGCTGCAGCGCGAATGGGCGCAGGTATTGTGGAATGCGATGTAACCTTTACCAACGACAAAGAACTCGTTTGTCGCCACTCTCAGTGCGATTTGCACACCACCACTAATATATTAGCCATTGACGAACTTGCCGCTAAATGCACCGTTCCTTTTACTCCCGCTAACGCGGCAAGTGGTACGCCTGCCAGTGCTAAATGCTGCACAAGCGATATCAGCCTGAGCGAGTTTTTAACGCTTGAAGCTAAAATGGATGGCGCCAACACCCAAGCCACCACTGCTGATAAATATATGCAGGGCACGCCCAATTGGCGCACCGATTTATACGCTACAAATGGTACCCTAATGACCCATAAGCAAAGTATTGAGTTATTTAAAAGCCTAGGTGTAAAAATGACCCCAGAGCTAAAATCGCCGCAAGTTAACATGCCCTTTAAGGGCATGACACAACAGCAATACGCGCAAAAAATGCTTGATGAGTACACGCAATTGGACGTACCAAGCAATGATGTGTACCCGCAATCATTTAATCTAGATGATGTGAAATATTGGATAAATAACAACCCCGACTTTGCAAATCAAAGCGTATATTTAGATGGCCGTGACAGTGAAGCGGGCTTTGATCCAAGCAACCCTGCAACGTGGCAACCAAGTATGCAAGAGCTAGTAGCTGATGGCGTTAAAATATTAGCGCCCCCTATTTGGATGATGCTCACCATAGACAACGAAAGTAATATTGTCCCCTCACAATATGCTATTGACGCAAAAGCTGCAGGACTTGAACTGATTGCATGGAGCCTTGAGCGCTCAGGGCCTCTTAATGAGGGCGGTGGTTACTACTATCAATCAATCGCCGATGTTATCGATAACGATGGCGACATGATGACAGTGGTTGATGTACTCGCGCAGGATGTTGGGGTTATGGGTATATTTTCGGATTGGCCTGCAACCGTAAGCTACTACGCAAGTTGCAATAAAATGCCTGCAAGCATTTAAAAAATGCATTATAGCAATCGTTTATTCTGCTGCGCTCAGTTACCATTACCTTATTAAATAATTTAACTGAGCGCTTTTATGATAATCCAACACCATAATACCGACTTACCCACCCCAACAGGCCTAATGCGAACCACGGTTTACCGCCCACAAGCAGCCGGCCAATACCCCAGTATTATTTTTTACTCTGAGATTTTTCAGCAAACCGCGCCTATTGCGCGCAGCGCTGCTATTTTAGCAAGCCATGGTTTTGTGGTGTTAGTGCCTGAGGTATTTCATGAGCTAAACCCAATTGGTACTGTACTTTCGTACAACGATGCAGGTAAAGATAAAGGCAATGCCGATAAATGGCAAAAGCCACTTGAGCACCACGATAGCGACACACAAGCACTCATTGACTTTGTACAAAGCCAAGATTACTGCACTGGCACAGTGGGCGCTATGGGTGTGTGCATTGGCGGGCATTTAGCTTACCGAGCCGCATTAAACCCACACATAAAAGCCGCATTTTGTTTATACGCCACCGATATTCATAGTGATACTTTGCCTGCTCAAGCCGGTAATAACTCATTTGAACGCATGGCCGATATTCAAGGTGAAATACACTTTATTTGGGGTAAGCAAGACCCACATGTACCGCAACAAGGCCGAAGTAAAATTTACCAGCAATGTGTAGCCACGGGTATTAATTACCAATGGCAAGAAGTAAACGCACAGCATGCATTTATGCGTGATGAAGGCGAGCGCTATGACGGTGCACTTGCAATCACCATGTATCAACAAGCGGTTGCGTTATTTAACCGTACATTGTGATTAAGTAGTGTTTTACGTATTTTTTAGTAGCCCTAAAGCGGTATGTTGCTTCACAAAATAGGCTTTTAAATAATCAATAAACACCCTGAGCTTTTTGGAGCCTGCCGCCCCTGGTGGGAATACACCAAAAAGCTCAATATCTTTTGTTTTATAATCATCAAGTATTATTTCAAGCAACCCAGCCTGAACTTTAGGCCATGCATCATACAAAGGAATACGACCAAGCCCATGACCTGCCTCTACAAACGCTGTACGTGCTGCTGCATTGTTAGTGCTTATGCCTCCTTGGAGTATGACATCGTGTTTTTTACCATTTTTGCTAAGCGTTAATGTTTTACTACTAAGTTGGTAAACAACCCATTTATGTAAAGCTAAGTCAGCTGGCGTTTTAGGTTTGCCAAAGTGCTCAAAGTACTCAGTCGACCCACAAATACACGTACTCATGGTCGTTAACTTAGTGGCTTGTAAATTTGAGTCGCTCAAAGCAACACCGCGAATAGCAATATCAAAACCATTTTTAATAATATCTACTACATCATCAGTGAGCTGTAAATCGACATCAATTTTTGGGTATTGGCGCTTAAACGTATTAATCGCAGGGACTATTAATTGCATGCCAACATTAACTGGACAGCTAATTTTTAATACCCCTTGAGGCTCGCTTTTTATGTTTTCTATTTGTTGATTAGCCGCATTTGCTTGCTCTGTGATCACCCTACAGCGCTCGTAATAAGTTATACCCGCCTCTGTCAGTGTCATGGTGCGAGTTGAGCGATTAAGCAGTATGACTTCTAACTGCGTTTCTAATTTTTTAAGGTGATAACTAACCACCGCACGTGTTAGCCCTAGCTGCTTTGCTGCTGCTGTTAAGCTGCCCTGCTCTACAATCTGTGCAAATACCACCATGCTTTTGAGTTGCTCAAACGACACTTTCATCGTAAACCGCTTTTTGCGTATTCATGCCAATATTGTATCAATTATTAAACCAATAAAGTCAAATTTATCATCGTTGTTTTAATCCTTGTAAGTACATATAGTATTTACAACGTTTTGGTAAAAGCTAAACATAAATTAATTTACTCAATAATCGAAGGAATATTGTTATGGCTAAAAAAATACTTATGGTACTTACCTCACATTCTGAGCTTGGTAACACAGGCGAAAAAACAGGTTTTTGGGTAGAAGAGTTTGCAGCGCCTTACTACGCATTTGTTGATGCTGGTGCAGAGGTAACGCTTGCTTCTCCTGCTGGTGGCCAGCCTCCTATTGACCCAACCAGCACACTTGCTGATTTTGAAACCGAAGCAACCAAGCGGTATGACAACGACAGCGCAGCACAAACGCTGATGGCAAACACCAAAGTATTAAGCGAAGTAAACGCAGACGACTTTGACGCGGTATTTTACCCAGGGGGCCACGGCCCATTGTGGGATTTAGTAGATAACAGCGATTCTATCGCACTTATCGATACGTTTGTAAAAGGACAAAAGCCAGTCGCGGCTGTTTGTCACGCAAGCGCTGTATTTTTAAATGCTAAAGATACAGAGGGTAAGGCACTCGTAGCTGGTAAAAAAGTAACGGGCTTTACTAACTCAGAAGAAGCTGCTGTACAACTAACAGACGTCGTGCCATTTTTGGTTGAAGATGAACTCATTAAAAAAGGCGGCGATTATCAAAAAACCGACGACTGGGGCGTATTAGCCGTAGAAGATGGTTTAGTAATTACAGGTCAAAACCCAGCAAGTTCGGAGCTTGCGGCTAAAAAGCTATTAACTAAGCTTGGTTAAATAGCCCCTATGCGCGGCGTACAACGCCGCGCATATTAAATCGCTTTTAATAGCGAAAACATACTCCTATACTGGTACAAAATAATCCTACTAAGGCGTTTATATGCCATCTACCCCATCATCTTCACTGATAACCAGTACGCGATTTGCAATATTTAGCGTTGTTTTTATATGCCTAATACTACAGGTGATCAACAGCTTACCTGGCATTACGCTTAATAGTTTAGGTATTTACCCTCGCAGTGTTAAAGGGTTAATCGGCATTTTGTGCGCCCCATTTTTACATGGCAGCTGGTGGCACTTTGCAAGCAACATGTTTCCTTTTGCTGTACTTAGCTGGCTAATTTGCCAATACAGTGTAAAACGCTTTTACACCGTGTTTATTTTTACCGCGTTAATTGGCGGGCTATTAGTCTGGGCCTTTGGGCGAAGCAGTTTTCATGTCGGTTTAAGCGGCGTAATTTATGGTTTATGGGGCTTTATACTGTGCTATGGCGTAGTTAGGCGCTCGTTCAAGTCGATTGTTATTGCCGTTGTGGTTGCGCTACTTTACAGCGGATTTATTTGGGGTGTGCTACCACAGCGCTTTCATGTTTCGTTTGAAAGCCATTTGTTTGGGGCTTTAAGCGGGTTCTTTTTAGGTTACAAGCTTGCAAAATCAGATAGGCTAAAAGGTAAGTAATCGATCTTTAATTGTGCTTTTTTGCCCTTACTTATTATTTATCAGTAAAATTTTATTTCATTAATTGAGGTTTTTTTATGAGCAACGATAACGAATACACGCCAGCAAAAGTTTGGACGTGGGAAAGTGAAAGTGGCGGAAAGTTTGCCAATATTAACCGCCCTACAGCAGGTGCTACTCATGATAAAACCTTGAGTATTGGCGAGCATCCGTTTCAGCTTTATTCTCTAGCTACACCTAATGGTCAAAAGGCCACAATTATGTTTGAAGAGCTTCTTGAGCTTGGCCTAACCGATGCAGAATACGATGCCTATTTAATAAATATTGGCGAAGGCGATCAATTTGGTTCGGACTTTGTGGATATTAATCCAAACTCTAAAATACCTGCGCTAATGGATCACTCAACCACGCCACCAACACGCATTTTTGAATCGGGCTCAATACTTCAATACTTAGCAGAAAAATTTGATGTGTTAATTCCAAAGAACTTTAACGCCAAGACACAGTGCCGTAACTGGCTATTTTGGCAAATGGGTGCAGCGCCCTATTTAGGCGGCGGATTTGGTCATTTTTATAGCTACGCTCCAACAAAAATGCAGTACCCGATAGATCGCTTTACTATGGAAACAAAACGCCAGCTCGATGTACTGGACCGCCATTTAAGCGAAAACGAATACATGGCGGGCGATGAATACTCTATTGCCGATATTGCCATCTGGCCGTGGTATGGCTCACTTGTACTGGGTGATCTTTACGATGCCGCCAAGTTTTTAGATGTGGCTTCTTATAAACACGTTACTCGCTGGGCTAAGCAAGTATCACAGCGCCCAGCAGTTAAACGTGGACGCCGCGTTAATCGCATCTGGGGTCCTGAAGAGGAGCAACTTAGCGAACGACACAGCGCCAGCGACTTTTAATCTATCAGCCCATAGCAAGATATTGTGTTATGGGCATTTTTTTATTGAAAATCTGCATTTTTTCCATCATTAAACTATATTTATCATTGTGTTTTTATAAAATGTAACCCGATTTACCTGCATTACTTTCATAGGGCTTTGTGAGTGCAATATAAAAATTTAAACAATGATGAACGAAGAGAAGCCGTAAAGCTTTTATATTCTAATGCTTTATCTGGAATTAGCGTCTCCGCCTTAGTTAGCTTTGTCCTTGTATTTGCCTTTGACCTAACAAACGAAGTAAGAAATCAAGAAAAAGTAATATGGCTTTTTTTCATGCTAATCGTTTTAGCGGTTAGGCTAATGGATGTTATTTACTTTAACTACAGAAAAGGCAATGAACGACTCTTTAATGCCACAAACTTTCTAAAACGCTTTTCATTAGGGTGTATTGCTACAGCTATTTTGTGGTGCTGTTACGCGCTGTGGTTTCATAAAGGTGCGTCAACGGTTGAAATTACCACCACAATAGCTATCTTATCAGCATTTGCTGGGGGGTCAGCTAATTTACTCTCAGGCAGTCGTTTTACTTCGGTAAGCTATAGCATCATTTTATTACTGCCTTACTCATTAGTGCTCGCCTTATCTAATGACTATTATCACTATGTACTTGGCTTTTTGGGTATTACTTTTTCGGCTATTATGTTGGCCTCTTCTTATAAATCAGCCGAATTTACTCAGTCCGCTATAAAGCTGCAAAACCAAAACCGTGAACTTCTTAACGAGATGGAAAACAAAGTAGAAGTTAGGACAGAAGAAATCTACCGCTTGTCAAATACCGATCCATTGACAGGTTTATTAAATCGCACCGCATTTTTGAAACTTGCCAATAAACAACTTGCAAATCACCCCAACGAAAAACTCGCTTTGCTTTTTGTTGACCTAGATGGCTTTAAACAAATTAATGACTCCATGGGCCATAAAGTTGGTGACCAAGTACTTAAAGAAATAGCAGAGCGACTCACTCATGTGTGTAGCCGTGATTTGTTTAAATGCCGTTGGGGCGGCGATGAGTTTTTAATTTTAACTACCTATAAAAATGAGCACGATTTATGTAATTTTGCCAAAAAGGTGATTAAAAGTATTAGTGCTGAGCATGAACGATATAAATACCAAAGCTGGGTATCTGCCACTATTGGTATAGCGTTATTCCCTGAGCATGAGGGTGATTTAAGCGCGTTAATTCGCTCTGCCGATTTAGCCATGTACCATCAAAAGCGCATTGCCAAAGGCTGCGCTAATATTTACAACAACGATTTGAAACGCCAGCAAGAGCGAGAGCAATTGCTCAGTAAGCGTTTGGCCAGTGCAATAAAGGACAATGGCTTGCGATTGGTATTTCAGCCTATAATTGACAGTAAAACAACAAAGGTAACATCGTTTGAATCACTTTTACGTTGGCAGTTAAATGACGAAGCGATTTTTCCCGATGAGTTTATTGCCATTGCCGAGCAATACAATCTCATAACTGAACTTGGTTTATGGGTGATTGAACAAGCCTGTATGCAAGCAAAAGCGTTTAAAAACCTTCAGCCGGCAATTGCTGTGAGTGTAAATGTGTCGGTTATACAACTGCAAGATCCTAGCTTTGTCAGTAAAGTAGCAAATATCGCTAATCAATACGGTATAAAACCAGAAAACCTGCATCTTGAAATTACCGAGTCTGTATTTGCTGAAGATAAACTCACTTTTTTAACCGCCGTAAAAGAGCTGCAAAAACAAGGATTTTGTATTTCTATTGATGACTTTGGTACTGGCTATTCATCCTTGTCGAGCATGTTAGATATAGGTGTAGACATAGTAAAAATAGATAAAAGCTTTATTCAAAACATGGATAAACGAGGCTTAAGTATTATTCATGCAATTGTGCAAATGGCCTCAACGCTTGATTTTATAGTAGTCGCCGAAGGCGTTGAAACCTTAGAGCAAGCCAATATGCTAACAGAGATTGGCGTATCTCACCTACAAGGTTATTATTTTTCTAAACCTATGGAGCAACGCTTTGTAGATTCATACCTTAATGAGCAAAACAAATTGTGTAGTTAGCTGTATGAAAAAACTCACCAAAGAGCAAGTTTATAAACGCCTTAATAACGATGAGGACGCACGCGCCTGTAAAGATATAAACGAAAATGACTGTAAGGAAGTCGCAGGAAACTTTATTCTTTTATTAACAAGCCAGCTTTTTAGTAAATTTGCCGATGCCCTACTCAATCCTAAAGTAACCCTACCTTGGTTAATGCAAAGCTTAAATGTGCCAAGCGCGTTTATAGCATGGCTCGTGCCTATTCGAGAGTCAGGTTCATTATTACCCCAATTAGTCATCGCTAATATCATCCGACAGCTCTCAGTCAGAAAATGGGTGTGGGTCTATGGTGCAGTTGTCCAAGCTGCATGTATTGGCGCTATAGTGGGCATTTCATTTGTATTAGAGGGTACTCAGGCAGGCTATGCAATTTTAGCTTTGCTGATACTCTTTAGCCTTGCCCGCGGGTTTAACTCAATTGCCGCTAAAGATGTATTAGGTAAAGTTATTCCTAAAAAAAAGCGAGGTAATATTAGTGGTTTAGCGGCAAGTATTGCCGGCTTTGCAACACTCACCTTTGGGTTAATGATGTGGTTTTTTTCGGGGCAAGGGGAGCTAAACACGGTACTGATTGCACTGAGTTTAGGTGCGATTTTATGGATTATTGCTGCGCTTTTTTATAGCCGCATAAACGAGCATAAAGGGGCAACACAAGGCGGTAAAAATGGTTTTTTAAATGCGCTAAGTAAAGTAAAGTTGCTTTACCAAGATAAACAATTTGCACACTTTGTAATTACCCGCGCCTTTTTACTTTGCTCAGCCCTAAGCGCGCCATTTTATATTATTTTAGCCAGTGCTCAGCAGTTTGAATTTTCGTTGTTGGCAGTATTTTTAGCTGTGTCTGGCTTAGCAAGTTTAATTTCTGGGCCAATATGGGGAAGACTCAGCGATTTTTCTAGCCAAAAGGTGCTTGTGATCAGTGCATTGCTTGTCACTATAAACGGCTTAAGTGTGTTTATTTTAGCCACATGGTATAGCCAGCTATTTGAATATGCTTGGGTAATGCCTGGTTTTTATTTTTTACTTTGTATTGCTCATCAAGGTGTGCGACTTGGCCGTAAAACCTATTTGGTTGATATGGCACAAGGTAACAAACGCACGGATTATGTATCTGTTAGTAATACTGTTATTGGTATTTTACTTTTAATGTTAGGTAGTATAGGGCTTGTTGACGCGTTTTTATCGACCGCACAACTTATTCTACTCTATAGCTTACTCGGTTTAGTAGGCGCTATTAGTGCGATTTTTCTACCGCAAGCAGAGTAATACCAATGTGCAAAAACACTTAATTAAGCGAATTGGCATAATAAAAAAGCCCAGCAAAAATAGTCGCTGGGCTTTGGACTTAAGACCTAAGGATAAACGCTCAGCTTTACCTCAAGTTATAACACCTAAGCTGTTACATTTAGCAGTGAATCGCCTTCACTAAAGCCAAATTTTTCTTGTACCGATGAAAGAATTGACTCTTTATCTTCATCTGATAGCTGACTTGAATATTCAGTTAATAACTCATCTAAATAGCTAACCATTTCGTCAGTATCAACAGATTCTAGAGAGTTTTGCGGCGGCGGTGGCGGGCGCTGCCCTTCAGGGCGTCCTGCATCGCCAATACTTTTAGCGTCAAAATCAAGCTCGCTCATTAAATCAGCCAACTCTTTTGTAGGCGAAATCCCCTGCTCTGCAAATGCGGCTTGAATACTTTGCGCATCTTCTGTGCTTAGGTTTTGTGAGTCAAACTCTGCAAGAGTTTCTTTAACAAACTCAGTTTGCTCTGAAGTTAGAGCGCTTACTTGGCTAGATTGTTGCATCATAAAACTCGCTGAGCTACCAATACTGTTGATCATATTTTTTTCCTTAACGTGCGCGGCGTGGTGGCTTGTGTTCAGTTAATTCTTGTTCGCTAATTTCGCCATTTCCATCAGCATCAATTTCGTTAAAAATAGTTTGCGCATCGCCATGAGGTGGCGCGCTTTCGCTAAATTCAGCAAGGCTAATCACACCGTCACCATCTGTATCTATGCTTGAAAAGTCAGGTTTAGGTGGTGGGGTATCACCGCCTCTGGCTGCAACATTGGCTGAAAAAGCCACTGATAATAATGCAGCAATGGCAAAAGTAGAAAAATGCTTCATCGTGGTCACCTTGGGTTAAATATTTATAAAGCGTATGGGTATAAAGTACGCTAAAAAAACGCAAATAATGTGCAAAAAATAAGGAAATAAAACCTATTTTTAAGGGGGCATTTTTACCCTTTAAAAATTTACTTTAAGGTGATGAAGTGAAGGTTTCTATACAGCCGCTACCTTATATTAATAGTGCTTTAATTAATAACGCTTTGAACACGACATAAATCATAAATACAAAAAGACGTAAGTAAAAGCACGCAAATAAGGCGCTAAAAAATACTTCAGTTGATAAAAGTCAGAGGCTGTTTACTTATTTGGGATGCACAAACCGGTAACCAACACCGTAAACTGACTGAATAACACTATCGGTTTGGGTAACTTCATCAAGCTTTTTACGTAACTTTTTTATGTGGCTATCGATAGTACGGTGGCTAACAATACGTTGGTCTGCGTACATGGTGTCCATTAAGCTATCGCGTGAATAGATTCTGTTAGGGTTTGAATACAAGGGCTTAAATAGCTGAAATTCAAAATTAGTAAGTTCTATACTGCTATTTTTATAGTTAACACTGTAAGTACTTTCATCCAGTGTCATGGCATTATTTACCGGCTCTTTTGTGGTATTAACACGCCTTAAAATTGCTTTTACACGCGCCACCAGCTCAGCATAACTAAACGGTTTGCAAATGTAGTCATCGGCACCCAGCTCCAGCCCTAAAAGTCGGTCAATCTCTTCCACCTTTGCTGAAACCATAATAATGGGCACATTAGAGAGCTTTCTTATCGCTTTGCACAGCTCTATACCACTTTGCCCTGGCAACATAATATCTAATAAAATAACGCATGGACGATTACTTTCAAGCCAGCTAAGTACTTCATCTCCATGATGAATAAGGTGCGTTTGATAATGATGACTTGTTAAAAAGTCGCGCATTAAATTGGCAAGTTTTATTTCATCTTCAACAATAAGTATCTGCTCTTGCATACTGCCCTCTAAACCTTTACTAAAGGTAGGCGAATAATAATCGCTAAACCACCTAAACTTGCTTTTTCAGCCGCTATTTCACCTTGGTGGCCTTTAACGATATGTTGGCAAATTGATAAGCCCAAACCAGAGCCTCCCTTTTGGCGATTACGCGAGCTGTCAACGCGGTATAAGTATTCAAACAAGTGCGATAAATGCGTTTGCTCAACGCCTATCCCGTTATCTTCAATTACAAGCTCTAAATAGGCGTGGCTTTTAATATTTACGTTATTGGCACTTAAAGAAATAGTAGAGCACTGCGCGTAGTGCACTGCATTCATTAATATATTATCTAGCAATTGCAATATACGTGTTTTATCTGCGTTTACTGTGGTGTTATTAGCGCTATTAAGAAGGTAAAAATTAATAGCGTGCTGCTCAAAAATAATGTGATACTTTTGCTCTATGGAGTTAAGTAAAGAGCCTACGTCGATAGGTTGCATGGTGTAATGCATGCCGCCTAGCTCTGCGCTGTTTAACATGTGTAGGTCGTCAATCAAGCGCTTTAAATGCAGCGCTTCATCGTTAGCTGAACTAATATTACTATGTGAAGGCTCGCGTACCCCTAAGAGCATGGCTTCAAGTTCACCAAGTAAAATGCTCATGGGCGTTCTTAGTTCATGAGAAATATTTGCAAGCCAACGTTTACGTACTTGCTCATCTTTAGCAAGCGTAAAGGCCAAGGTGTTAAAATCTTCACTAAGCTGGCCCAGCTCGTCTTTTCTATCTAATAAAAGTTTTGTGCTGTACTGCCCTTTGGTTAGCTTATGCATACCACTGGCAATTTGCTTTACAGGGCCAACTAAATGCCTTGCCAGTAAAAAAGACAACATTAAGGTAAGTAGCCCTGCGGTTAACGCAATAAGCCATAAGTAGTTAGTTTGTTGCTTTAAAAAATCCAGCTCGTAACCATCTGCTAGGCTTTTTCTTTTTGAAACAGCAAGGTAAGCAATTACTTTACCCTCAAGCTCTATAGGCGTTTTAATGTACTTTAAATCCTCAAATAATTTACCAAAAATACGCTGCTGGTTTTCATCAAGTAGAGCATAGTGCGCGGCATGCTCAGGCGGTGGACGGCGATCGCGTTGCGCCATATGCTGTGGAGGTCTGGGTCTTCGTTCGCCACGAATTTCCGAGCGCTGTGGCATCTCACGTAAACTAGATAAAAACTGACTAGATTGTAATTGCGATTCAACCAACCTTAAAAAGCGCTGATCGTTACCTATAATTTTATCCCACGAGGGCGTTTGCGCGTATTTATTAGCCAGCTGTACCGCTAATGGCTCTAATGCTTTTACTTCTTTGGCGTTTACAAAATCAATAACACCTTGGCCAATACTATACTGAATAAGCACAACAAGCCCCGCAATAATGCTAAAGGTGAAGCTAAATAATATTAAAAAAAGCTTGTTATGAATTTTCATTTATTCGTTTGTAGACCTTACTAAAAAGATACCTAGCGGTTAAAAATGACGTAGTTTGGCACAAAAATTTTAAAGCCTAACGCCTCACAAATAGCTTCGTTTAATACCGTTTTCCTAACCTCCTATAATGTTAGCAAGCAAAAGTGCAAACAATGTGCAAAAGTAGGAAAATGAGAACGATAGCCTAAACTTCAGGTCTTTTTAGTACAAATTTATCTTTGGTAGAGCTAAAGTAGTCTCCGCCCATTTTGCCTACGCTGTTTAAACGCGTGGGGTCTATGTAGCCATTCACTAACACGTTATCGTCAATATGAATTCCGACCACGTTGAGTAGCATAATTTTGCCGCCACCTGGTTGGTCGCTTATTTGAATAATTTCTCTTAAGGTGCACTCGTATCTTACTTTAGCTGCTGCAACGCCTAAGGATGCAACCTGCGTACTAGCAACTGATTCAATATTTGCCGCCTCAAATTCACTCACATTATGTGGATAATTAGCGCAGCTTTGATTCATTTTCTCTACCAGCTCCTCGCTGACAATATTAACCACACAGTTGTTAGTGACTTGAAGATTTAAAAGCGTGTCTTTATTAGCTTTGTCGCGTGGGTTTACTTGAGTCACACTCAGCACTGGCGGGTTACAACTGGCCACTGTAAAAAAAGAGTACGGGGCAATATTAGCAATCCCCTCCTTACTAAGTGTGCTTATCCAGGCAATAGGCCGCGGGCTAATACCCCCAACTAAATAAGAGTAAACATTGTGCTGCGTGCTTTGCGTTAAATCTAAAAACATAACTTTCCTTTATGTGCCTTATTGTAAATCGTAAAAGCGCTTTAGTGCGTAGAGTATTTCATAACTGCAGCCACTTTTTTAAATATGCGCGAAAAAATAAACATAGTGTGGTTTAAACGCGATTTACGCCTTAGCGACCATCAACCACTTAAAAATGCATTTAATAATGGTTTACCCACATTACTGCTCTATAATTTTGAGCCACTTATACTTGAAGACCCACACTATAACGAGCGACATTGGCGGTTTGTTTATCAATCAATATGTGAAATAAATCAGCAGCTAACTCGCTATAAAGCAACGCTGTATGTTTTTAACCAAGACATGCTGACACTGTTAAACTCGCTTAACCAAACATACCAAATAGTAAACATGTTTAGCCATCAAGAAATTGGCTTAAACAATACCTTTGAGCGCGATAAAGCCGTAGCTGTATGGTCTAAAACTAATAATATTAACTGGCTTGAGTCACAAACAGGCGCCGTTATTCGTGGTAAAAAAAACCGTAAAGACTGGAACGCACGCTGGCAACAAACAATGCAGGCCCCTATTGCTATTCCTAATTGGAAAAACATAAAAACCATTACCCTTAATAACTACCAAACACCTAAATTACCCAAAAGCTACACGCAAAATGATGACAACTTTCAAGTAGGTGGGCCTTTAACTGCGCACACAATATTGCAAAGCTTTTTTGCTGAGCGCGGTAAGGGATATCAAAAAGGCATATCTAGCCCCAGCTTAAGCCGTACTCATTGTTCTAGGCTTTCACCTTATTTAGCGTGGGGTAATATTAGCCTTAAGCAAGTGTACCAAAAGGCAATTGATGAATACCATTCTAAACACCCCAGCAAAAAAGGCTGGAAGCGCCCGCTTGCTGCATTTGTATCGCGTTTGCATTGGCATTGCCATTTTATGCAAAAGTTTGAAAGCGAATGCACCATGGAGTTTAAAGCATTAAACCCTGGTTATCATGTATTTCCGTATCGTACCGATGAGCGTGTAGAACGCGACATTGAGCGTTGGGCGCAAGGCCAAACGGGTATTCCTATTATTGACGCCTGTATGCGCTGTTTAAAAACTACGGGCTATATTAATTTTAGAATGCGCGCTATGTTGGTAAGCTTTGTAACTCACCATTTAAATATCAGCTGGCAGCAGGCAAGTTTACCGCTGGCAAATTACTTTTTAGACTTTGAACCGGGTATTCATTACCCACAAATACAAATGCAGGCATCGGTTACGGGCATTAACACCATTAGGCATTACAACCCAATTAAACAATCTGAAGATCAAGACCCAACCGGTACATTCATTAAAAAGTGGTGCCCCGAACTTGAAAAACTACCTATAGAATATTTACACGAGCCTTGGCAACAAACACCAATGGAAGCATTATTTAACGACTTTAAACTCGGTGAAGACTATCCTGAGCCCATGCTTGACTTAACCCAAGCTTCTAAAGAAGCGCGCGAGCGTTTATGGCAATATCGTGAGCGCGCCGATGTTAAACGTGCGATCCCCCATATATTAAAAAGGCATGTGGGGCTTACTCGCACAGTAAAACAAAAAGCAAAGAGGCATTAATATGGCGCACAAAAAGTTAAACCTGCCACAAAAGATATGCCCTGTTTGCAACAAGCCTTTTGCGTGGCGTAAAAAATGGCAACGTGATTGGGATAACGTTATTCACTGCTCAGAGCGCTGTAAACGTAGTAAAAAGTAAAAGATACTAATTCTCTATGTCATACGAGAGCTTGCTGGCGTCTATTTTGCAACAGTGTATACAACACGACTTTTGAGGCTGAATTTAGGTGTTTTATGTAAATAGCACTTACTCACCCTGAAAAGCTTACATACAACGCAAGGAGAAGACGATGACGATTAAAAAAACGGCAAACTCAACTTGGTCTGGTGATATTAAAACAGGTAAAGGCAGTATTTCTACGCAAAGCGGCGCACTTGATAAACAACCATTTGGCTTTAATACTCGCTTTGAAGACGAGCCTGGCTCTAATCCAGAAGAATTAATCGGTGCGGCGCACAGTGCCTGTTTTAGTATGGCGTTGTCACTTGCACTCGGTGATGCCGGTTTTAAAGCTGATAAAATTGATACTAAAGCCACCGTAAGCCTAGATGAGGTTGATGACGGCTTTGCTGTCACTCACATCGCACTTGAAGTAAAAGCACGTATCAGCGACATAGCCAATGAACAATTTCAGGCATTATGTGAGCAAACTAAACAAAGCTGCCCCATTTCAAAACTACTCAATACCGAAATTTCACTTAGCACAAAACTTGACTCACCCTCATAAAAGCAATCTTGAATTTTAAGGTTTGCACGCTACGCGTTAAGCTAGGTAACCTGTTAGTTGGCTTAACGCTCATCCCTAACCGTTTTTGAGTCGTTTAAACTTAATAGATCGTTAAGCAGCGCTATACCTATCCCTATAGCAGGCCATACCACCCATAAATAATCGGGCGATGTTATTAAATTAACCACAGTAAAAAAAGTTAAGACGACAAGGTATTGTTTTAAGTTATCAAAAAAAGTTGATGTATTCATGTTTGCTCTCCTCTTAAAGTGTAGGGTTATTATTGCCCTAATTTTTAAGCCAGAAAGGTGCTATTTGTCATCAGTTAACATGACATTAGTCATAAATTTATAGCAGCCCCTTTAAGCGAATCTCTACAAATACTTATACAAACATACAGTTACTTACAATTATTTAGATGTGTTTTCACTTATTTTAAATGCAATTTATCTATTTAAAGCGCAATATAATCACCAAATTAATAACACCAACTACATTGGTTTTACTGTTGAGACTGACGACGAAATAGAGTCGTGGGATTTATCATCACGTTACTTTGCTTACCTTTACGATAAAAGCTACATTACTGTAAATATTGACTACCTAGATGCTGGTGATAACCCTTTTTTTAATGTGCTGGCAAATTATTACTTTAATAAACATGTAGCAGTTGGCGTTGGTTTATACGACTCAGATTTAGTTGTTGAAGGTAAATGTTTTATTAACGATAGCTACTATTTCAGCGCTAATTACACTGATAAAAATAACTACGATATATACAATCTCAGTATTGTAGCCCAGTTTTAATAAATACAAAAAAGCCGCCTTGCTGGAGTCACTTTAGTTAGACAAGGCGGCTTTTAAATTAAAACAGCTATAGCTTACATATTACCTAGCTCTATCATCATTGCGGTATACATACGTAAATTAAGTGCCAATTGCTCAAGCGTTATAAATTCATGCTCAGAGTGGCCTGTGTAACGTTTACCCGGCATTGAAGGGCCAAACGAAACTGCATTATCAAATAGTTTTGCGTTAGTGCCACCACCTATAGATACAAAGTCAGCTTTATTGTCGCCGGTAAAATGCTTAAATATATCGAGCAGCTTTTGTGCGTGCGGTGCGTTATCTAACAGCATGGGTGTACCAATAATGGTTTCAACTTTAGTAAGCGTTACGTTATTTGTAGTTTCCCACCCTTTGATAGCGCTATTAATTTGTTGTTTAAGTAAGTTTTCCTCTTTGCCTACTGGGCGGCGCGCGTTAATGGCTAACGTTAGTGCATTACCATCGCGCTCGATAAGGGTAGGCGCCACTGTCATTGGGCCCATAAAATTATGCTTGTAAGCAATATTACCAAATTGCTTACCATGAATATCTAAGCCAATTAATTGGTTTACAAATTTAATAAGCTGGCCATCGCTGTTATTTTCAAGTGCGACGTCTTTAAGTAACTCACTCAAATGGGCAATAGCATTAACGCCCGACTCTGGCTCAGATGAGTGCGCCGACACCCCTTTAGCAGTTATTTTTAAGCCCTTACCTTGTTCTTCAAAATTAAACTCAACGTCACTAAGCGTTTTAGCTTTTGCTTTTAATGAGGCAATAAGCTTAGCACTTGCATTATGAAGTATTAAGCTTGCATCTTCTGGTATTTGGCTTTTAAACGCGCCACCTGCAACGTCACTTACATAGACGCCTGTTTGTTTTGAAGTAGCGTTGAAGGTTGGGGCAATTAAGCTCCAGCCTTTTTCGGCTACTACAACTGGGTATGATGCATCAATGGTTACTGCATATTTTGGTTGCTCATAGGTTTTCATAAATTCAGTAAGTGGGCCCCAGTCTGACTCCTCGGCAAGGTAAATCATCAACTCTATACTGTTATCAAGCTTTATGCCTTTATCTTTAATCGCTTTCATAGCGTAAAGCGCAGTAGCTATAGCGCCTTTGTCATCTTCTGTGCCGCGCCCTACTAATTTGCTTGGCTCTGAGGTATCAATAATAAATGGGCTTTGTTTCCACTTACTCGCGTTAGCTGGCTGTACGTCACCGTGAGTAACAACGGTAACCTTTTCGTTTTGATCGCCCATACCTATAAGCACGGTATAGCCTAAGTCTTGGTAATCAAACCCAAGCTCTGCGGCTTTCATTTTTAAGAGCGACTTAAAATTAATAAAGTCAGGATTTTGTGGCGCGGGTATTGAGTCTTTATTTACCGTAGGAAACGCCACTAAGTTAGTTAGCGTATGCACTTGAGCTTTTTGGTAAGTGTTTACAGCGTAATCGGCAACACAATCAATATTTTCATGTAATTGCGCATGAGTATTAAAGGCAAATAAAGCACTGCAAAGCAAAACTAACTTTTTCAAAACGTATCCCTTTGTATGACTAAATAAAGGCCGAATTATAGCCCTGCAGCATAATATTAAATAGCGCTTTGCGACAGGGTTACAACAATCGCGCTTTAAATTTAGATAGCGGCTTACATTGCATTGGTTGTATAATGCGCGACCGAATTAATCACAGCGTTAGTACCTATGAACCGCCGCAAAAAAATCATCACTAAATTTCAGAAAAAAGATAAACGAGCTAATGCTAAATTGCATAAAAGTAATAAACCAGCGTATGTATCAAAAGCTGAGCGTGAAAGGTTAGCTTTAGAAGCAGAGCAATCTTGTTGTGCCGCCGATGAGCAAAGTACGACTACTGATTAATATTTAGCGTTAAGCCACAACACAACGGTGGCTTAACTGTTCAATAATTATTATATGTGCCTAAAAAGCATAACTTGCACTGATATTAAATGAGCGCCCCTGCCCCGCTAATTGGGTAAAGCCCGCGCTGTTATTTTGTTTTAGTGCAGCAATGCTCACTCCCCCTAATGGCAACTCGTAAAACTCATCAAATAAGTTAGTTACTTCAGCACTTAGCGTTAATGCATTAAAGGTGGCTTTAGAGGACAAGTTCACTAAATGATAGCTGCTTGTTTGGTTTTCAAGGCGGTTAACATCAACGCGTGATTTTGTATCTACCCACTCCCACGACAGCGTATTTTCAAATACCCCTATTTGCTGGCTTAATGTTAACTCTGTATGTAATGGCTTAATTTGATATAGCGGTTGGTTTGTGTCGTCGCGCTTGCCACGGGTACTTGTAACGTTTGCTTTTAACAGCCATTCGCCAAACTGCTTTGATTGATAAAGCGACTTACTTATATCAAGCTTTGCACCATAAAGTGTGGCGTCAACATTAGTGAACTGTAAAATATTACGCGTTGTGTTTGCTAAGCCATAACTATTAAAATTACGAACAATATTTGCATCAATGTAGTCGTTTATATCGGTGTACCACACATTAGCACTTACACGCCACGCATCATCTTTAGCTGTTTTTGAATACGTTGCACTAATGGTATGGGCGGTTTCTACATCGAGCTCTGGGTTGCCAATATAGCCATTAGCATCGCCGTACCAGCCAATCATAGTACTTGCCATATTACTTACCCCCCAGCTGTAGCGCTCATATAAATTAGGTGCGCGATTTTTGCGAGCAAGGCCTAATTGCAGCTCGTCATATAGCGTAAATTGGTAATTTGCGAGTACATTTACATCAACAGTGGTGTCGGTTTTGTCTCTATCGGCATTATTAAAGTCATTTGCAGCTAGCGCATTATTGGCAGTGGTCATTGTGCTCATACTGCCCATATTCATCATACTCATGCCATCGTTATAGGCCTGCACTTCATCAACTTGCGTATTAACACGCTCAACCCTCACTCCCGTATTTAACCATAGCTTTTTATTAATTTGGCTTCCATATTCTGCAAATAGGGCAATGCGTTCACGCTTACCATCATTAATATTTACATAGTCATTTGGCCCCATCATGATTGAACCTTCAATCGCCGGCCACCAATCATCAATGCGGTAGTTATAATATTCCTGCCCAAGCAGTAATGAGCTATTTTTATCAAGGGTAAGACGCCATTTGAGCTGGGTGCTTATGTCTTTTGCATCTGTTTTCATAGGCATCATGCCGGTTTTTTCTTTACTAAAAAAACCCATTTCATGCTTTACGCTATGCCAATTAATCTGCCCTTGCAGCTCGCTGCTTTCAAAGCTGTGTTTATATTGAGCAATAGCACCGTAGCTGGTGTTATCAGTCATATCCATGTACTGATTAGCAAAACCCTGATACGGTATTTTTTGATGTGTAAGCTTTATCACAAATTGTTGTTTATCATCACGAATCGCCCCTGTTAGGCTGTGATTTTGCGCCCGATATAGCGTATCAAGTACTAAATCGCCATTACCATCTTCATAACTATCTGCATCACTAAACGAGCCTTGGTAATTAAGGCTCAAAGTATCGCTTGCTAAACGAGATCCCACACCTAGCTTTCGGCCGTTATCAACACTACTGAACTTAGCCGATATATAACCTGAATGCCATGCTAAATCACTACTTTCACTATATTGTGGTGAAATTGAATTTACGCTTATTACACCGGCAATATTATCGCCACCAGCACTCACTGGCGAAATACCTGCAACGACCTTATAAGCCGTTACTTGATTGGCTGAAATATAAGAAAGCGGCGGATTCATCTGATTAGCACAGGCTGCGGTTACATCTGCACCATCAACCAGTACTTTTACTCTGTCGCCCATTAAACCATTTAAAATAGGTAAGTTAGACACTCCGCCCGCAGCCGAAAAATCAACACCTAAACTACTAAGTAATGATTCTGAAGTACCAAGTGATACATGTTTATTTTGTGCATGCCCGTGCACTTCAATAATTTCTAAAGTGTAATCGTCAGCAATCACTGTAGGCGATAAAAAGCCGCTAACTAATAACGCTAAAGGAGAAAGTAAAAAAGTAGGTTGTATATGTTTAATATGAGCCATTATATAATTTATGCCACTGTTATATATGGCATAAATTATATAATGGAGTGATATGTTTATAGCGCGACATAATGTCGCACTTTGAATTAAAAATGAGACTTCCCCTCTTTAATCATGAGTACCATCCACCATAATAAAAACAACTATTTCACAAATCATTACAAAAACTTCATAAAAAGGAGGAATTAAAGATAAAAACAAAATAAAATAGGTGCTAACATTTAATAATTAACAGCAATAGCACTCACCCAGCTATAAAAAGGAACTGAAATGTTAATAAAAAAAATAATAGTATTATGTTCACTATTAATAAGCTTCAATTTATTTAGTATGAATACACTCGAAGACTTTTTTGATACCGGTGGTTACGTCGAAGTCAAAATCTCCCCAAGCGGGGAGTTCTACTCAATAACTTATCAAGAAGGTAATGAGGTAAAATTAGTTATCTTAAATAAAGAGACGGGCAAAACTACATCTGCTTTTTCCTTCGGTGATTATCAAAAAGTAATGACTGTGACGTGGCTTAATGATGAAAGATTTATGATGACGGTTGCAAAGACAGTTGGCTATCTAGATACAAAAGGTGGGCGACCATACTATGTTGTATCAAATGTCGATGGCTCTAACCGAAGAGAAGTCCTATTCTCAAATACTTCATATATGAACGTTATTAGCCTTCTACCTAATGATAAAGAAAATATTTTAGTAACTAAAGGCCACTACAATGATGATTTTGCAGTAAAGGTTCATAAACTAAATATCTACAACGGTAAGATGGATTATGTAGCAGGGCAACCTAAAGAGGATGTTTTTGGAATAACAACTGACATCGATGGTAACCCCAGAATTGCATTCAGCTATAAAGAAAAAAAAGAACAAGGCCTAGGGAAAGGAGATCTAAAAGTTTATTTTAAAAAAACTGTAAAAGGAGATTGGGAATCATTAAATCTTAAAAAGTTAAATTACCAAAAAGGCGACACCTTAGCTTTTCTTGGTATGAACTTAGAAGGTGACAAGGCTTTTATTCTTAATGATTCTGGAAGAAAAACAAAAGCAATTTACGCTTTCGACCTTGCTACTGAAAAACTTAATCTTTTAGCCTCAAATGATAGTGTAGATATCACGGACGCAATAGTAGGACCACATGGAGATGTAATTGGTGTGACCTTTGATCCAGACTACCCAAGCTACAAATACTTTGACCCAAGTGGTAAAAATATAATCTTTAAAAACTTAAATGATACTTTTAAAAACTATAGGTTAGAGTTCACTAGCCATTCAAAAAGTCAAAATTTAGCAGTTTTTAAAGTAGAGGCGGACACCACTCCAACCACATTCTATTTATATGACCTAGAAAAAAAACAAGCAACCTTTATTGCATCTCAAGCACCTAAGATTAAAAAAGAAAACTTATCACCTATGGAACCTTTTAGAATCAAAGCTCGTGATGGTATGGAATTAAATGGCTATTTAACAATACCTAAAAACAAAGAAGACAAAAATCTACCAACGATAGTCGTTGCCCACGGTGGTCCTCATGGACCTAGAGACTTTTGGGGTTACAGAAGAGATGTGCAATATCTTGCCTCTTTAGGTTACGCAGTTATTCAAGTGAACTTTAGAGGTTCAGGTGGCTACGGTAAAAGCTTTGAAGAAAGTGGTTATAGAAAGTGGGGGAGAGAAATGCAGGATGACATAACAGACGCTACTCACTGGGCTATAGCGCAAGGCATATCAGATGAAGAAAGAATATGTATCTACGGCGGTAGTTATGGAGGATATGCAGCTTTGATGGGAGTAATACGTGAACCAGACTTGTATAAATGTGCATTAGGATATGTAGGGGTATATTCTTTGCCTGAAATGAAAGAGAGCGGAGACATTCCTAAATCTGAGTCAGGTAGGAAATATTTAGAAATGGTTCACGGACAAGATTTAGAAGATATGAAAAGTAGATCCCCTGCTTTTAATGTTGACAAAATTAAAGCCAGTCTATTTATAGCTCATGGTAAAGATGACGTGAGAGTACCAATGGAGCAGTTTGAGGCACTCACTAACGCATTAGATGAAATTGATTACCCGTATGAATCAATGGTTCGAGATGAAGGCCATGGATACCATCAGCCAAAGAACAAAACAGACTTTTATACTAAGATGGCAAGCTTCTTCGAAGATAATTTAGGAAAATAATGCAATAGCACCTGAAGTACAAACCAGGGGAAGGAAGGTTATAAGCGAAATAATAATACCTGCCTTCCCCAATAATTTAAAAACGAACTACTTTGAGTTTAAAAGTTCAGACTTATTCACTCATACATTAAGCTTAGACACTGTTGCAGACACCGCATCAGCACCCCGTTCAATTTCGTGAATCACTTCCGACACTTTCGCTATTAGCTCTCGGCCTTGCTCTGAGGAGTCTGACACGGAGGTAATTTGCTTTGAAATATCGTTAGTCAGCTCTTGATTATTTTTAACTACGGCTGCAATTTCGTTGGTTGAACTGCTGGTGCTTGCTGCAAGCTGTCTCACTTCATCGGCAACCACGGCAAAGCCTCGTCCATACTCGCCAGCTCGTGCCGCTTCAATAGCTGCATTTAACGCTAATAGATTGGTTTGATCAGCAATACTGCTTATGGTCGACACAATAGAGCCGATAACTGCCGATTGTTCATTCAAATTTTTAATTAGATCAACCGATTTGAGTACTTGGCTTACAATTGCATCCGAGTTTGAGATTGCCTCATGTAATATCGCCGAGCCTTTGTTAGCAGTTTGTGCGCTCGACTTTGCTGACTCATAAGCAACTTTTGCAGCATCACTAACTGCTTCGTTGTTTTTTATCCGCTCGGTAATATCGGAAGCAAATTTAACTATTTTTATTACATTACCTTTAGCATCTAAAATAGGGTTGTAAGTTGCCTCTAACCAAATTTCTGAGCCATCAGAGGTAATTCGTTTAAATTTACCCGCTTTAAACTGCCCTTCACTTAACTCTTCCCAAAACCGTGGATTATTTTGATAAAAATAATCAGTACAAAACATTTTATGATGCTGACCAATTATTTGTGACAGTGAATAACCCATAGTTGATAAAAAGTTTTTATTTGCTTTTATAATAGTGCCGTCGGGATTAAATTCTATTGTAGCAAGGGCCTTATCAAGCGCTTCGGTGAGCGCCTCTTGGGATTTTCGTTGCACATAGTTTTTTGTAATGTCAGACGCTATTTTTATAACTTTGGTCACTACCCCGTTGGTTTCAACAGGAAAGTAAGTTGCTTCAAGCCACAATTTATCCCCGTTGGCTTTAAACCGCATAAAAGTGCCATTAGTAGATTTAGCCGCTTGTAATGATTGCCAAAACTGACTGTACTCACTTGATTCAGCATAGTCAGAATCACAAAACATTCGGTGATGGTTACCGACTACCTGCTCTTTTGTGTACCCCACGGTATCTAAAAAGAGCTGATTAGCGTCGAGTACTTTTCCCTCAGGTGTAAACTCAATATACGCTACATGCTTATAAATAGCTGTTAATACTGAATTGCTTTCTTTTAGCTGACATTCCAACTTTTCAACTTTAGCGTTATCTTTTCGGAAACCAAACATCTGTTATACCTTCAGGGAGTAATAATACAATGACAATAAAAAGCGAATATATATAAAATCGCAATACATGTTGTTTATTTGTAAATATAGGTGCTTTTCTCTTTATCTGCGAGTAGTCAAAAGCTAGCCAGTTAGCTGCATTATAAAAACTTTTTATAAGTTAAGATGTAAAGTAACACTTTTTTATAATTAACAAATATAAAACAAGAAAAAAATACTGTTTTTTATACATGACGTAGTACACTTTTTAACTTAAAATAGCCACCTCACTGACACACTCCACACCTAATATATGTTTACTCTCCACACGCATTGTGTGTAGCTATTCACTATTTTTAAAATCAAAGTTAAAGGATCTCCTATGAGTGCAGATGTTCCGTCGGCATCTAATCAGTTAAATAAAGCAGCTATTTTATTAGTGTTAGCACTAGGTACGTTTATTTTAGGATTATCAGAATTTTCAATGATGCCTATGCTCCCGCTAATCAGTGAAACGTTTGGCTCAACCCCTTCACAAAGTGGCTATGCTATTAGTGCCTATGCGATTGGTGTTGTAGTAGGCGCGCCGGTATTAATGCTTACAACGGCCAATATGCGCAAACGCAAGGCTTTACTGATTTTTTTAAGTTTAATGTGTATTTCTAATGGCTTAAGTGCATTAGCAACCTCATTAGAGCAACTGGTTATTTTTCGCTTTTTAAGTGGCTTACCTCACGGTGCTTACTTTGGTGCCGCTATTTTACTTGCCTCCGATATTGCCCCTTTGGGTAAACGGGCAAGCTTTATGTCAAAAGTATTTATGGGCTTAACCATTGCAACCATTGTTGGCGTGCCTATTGTTACCTTGGTGGGGCAAAACCTAAGCTGGCGTTATTGCCTAGGGGGCGCAGCTATTTTAGCGTTTATTGCGTTTATATTTGTGTACAAAGTAGTGCCAAATATTGATAACGCGAAGCCATCAAACTTACTTAACGAGTTTGGCGTACTTAAAAATAAACTGGTGTGGTCTATTTTAGGTATCGTGATTATAGGCTTTGGTGGCGTGTTTTGTATTTATACGTATATAGCCGATACTATTTTAGATGTAACAAAAACAGCCCCTTATACTATTTCGATTGCCATGGTGATGTTTGGTATAGGGTGTACAGTAGGTAATTACATTTTAGGTAAAGCAGCCGATAAATCAGCGATTAAAACCACAGGCCTTGCACTGGTGTGCACCATTGTATTTGCCATTGCCTACGTTAGCGCAAGTTACAATATTTGGCTGCTTTATGCGGTTATATTTTTTATTGGCTGCAGCGTAGGTTTAGCCACACTTATTCAATCTTTATTAATGGATGTCGCCCCCGAGGGCCATGCAATGATTGGGGCACTAGTACAATGTGCATTTAACACGGCAAATGCTATCGGTCCGTGGGTTGGCGGAGCTGTCATTGCACAAGGCGCAGCACCTAACCAAACAGGTTATGTCGCAGCGGCGTTGTTTTTAGGCGGCTTAGGGATGTGGTTTTTAAGCTACATGCAACTTAATAAACAACAACCTACCGCACAAACTTGCTAAAATAAAAAAGCCCAACTGAGTTGGGCTTGTTAAAGTAATTACGTGCTTTTAACGTTATTTTTCAAGCAGTGTATTAATTTCGTTTATTAATGCGTTAATACGCTCTGCGTTTTTACCTAAATCGCTGCGCCCTACGCGAGATTTACTGCGTATGTCTACAAAGCGTTGGCTGCCTTCGTCATTTATACGCACCACTACATCATCTTTAAAACCAAACCAGGTTGTTGTATCGGTGGCTTCTACGAGACCTGTAGCCGCATTTACATTAACAAGTTCAAAGCCTAAGTTTTTAATAGCTTGCTCTGCAGCGGCTATTAGCGCTGTTTTTGACTGCGCATAACTAAGCGTTTTAAGCTCTGGGTAAGCTTTACGTTGCTGAGTAGCCGTCTCTTCCCCTGCGTACTCAACAGGGTTTTTAGCGTCCGCCCGAAGCGGTGCAATGGCCACAAACTTTGGTGGGTTTACTAAATCGGTTGATATATCATGAATCGCCGGTACGCTTTTCGCTTTGCTCATCATACTTAGCGGCATTGCAATCGCAATGGCTGAAAACACAAGTACCATTAAAGTGCTGCCCATGCTAAGCGTTTTACGCATAAAAATAACCTGTATAACAAGCAGCACTAATGCAGCGCCCCCCACATAAACACCAAATCTAAATCCGGCAAACGCAGTACTCAGTTCAACAACCCCATACTTGTATAAGGGCCCTGGCAGTAAAACGAGTAAAAAAGCGATAAAGCTGACTAAGCTCACTAAAATTTTCATTATTATGATTCCCTTATTATGTGTGGTCTTTAATTTTAAATGAGTAAAACGAGTACACTATACTGCTAATCACCTTGTTTAGATTACTATTAGTGACTAATTACACAAAAAAATCTAATGTTGCACTGTTAAAGTTACTTAAATTAGGAAAAATATCAACCAGCTCCGAAACAGGCACGCCAAACCATTGCGCGAGCGTTGCAAAGTACTGCTCGTTAGCCACTTGCGGAATTAGCCGCCCGCCTCCGGTATCGTTTGCCCCGTCTAATTGCTGAGTAAGTAGCTCACCATAAATATTACGCCCCTTTACTGCGCCACCCATTACTATTTGGTTTCCTGCCCAGCCGTGATCGGTGCCATCGCCATTTGAGGTTAGTGTGCGGCCAAAGTCCGACATAGTAAATGTGGTTACTTTATCATTCATGTTTAGCTCTTTCATGGCACTGTTAAACTCGCTGAGCCCTTGAGCTAACGTATTTAACAACGCGGGATGCGCCGTCAGCTGATCATCGTGAGTATCAAACCCACCCATAGAGACAAAAAACACTTGGCGCTGAGTACTCAACGACGACTGCACACTAATTGTTTTAGCGACCGCAGCTAATTGCTCACTCAAGCTGGTATCGCTAAAAGAAGTAGTTAGCTCGGGCGCTTGTTCGAGCGCACTGTTCATAGTTTGCGTATTGGTAATTGCATTATTTAAACCATTTGCATATTCACGCCCTAGCAAATGGTTTGCATTGCCTAACACACGATTCATTATGTTAGTAACGTGCTCTGTACGCGGCTGGTAACCACCAAAGGCGTTAATAGTACTTATACCACTTTTGTTAAGCGCAAAAGCACTGGTATTTGTGCCTGTTTGCCACAAGTTTGTACCATCGAGTGAAATATTGGCTGCAAACTCGTCATGCACAGCTAATCGCTCTAGCATACGTGCGCCCCACCCACTGTTTAAAGACGCTTTTTCGCGCCCATACATCCACGATGCCTGCTGATCATTGTGCGAAAATAAATGCTTAGGTAAAGGTACCGCGTTATTTTTGTAGTCTGTTAATGTGGTGGGGGTAAGTAAAGTGCCTACGCCGCCAATAAAGGCTAAATCGTCAGATTCAAACACACTTTGTAAAGGCGCAAGTGAAGGGTGAATCCCCACCCCTCCTGCAAATTGCGAGCTAACACTTAGCGCTAACGGGTTTTCGACTGCGAGGTTTTGCCGGCTTTGCTCATATAAACTACGCTGCTCTCCCTCAAGGGGTAGCAACATATTAAGTGAGTCGTTTCCGCCGTATAAAAACACACAAACAAGGGCTTTGTAATCACCGAGCTCTATTGCATTAGTTGCCCCCGTTAACGCTTGTAGCTGCAAGCTAGTTAAAGCCGCTGCCGAAACCCCGCCTTTTAAACATAATGATAAAAATTGCCTTCTATTTAGGCTCATTATGCACTCCTAATACTGCACGTTAAATTCAGGTGAAATAGCAATCATATATAACAAATACGATACCCTTACGCGGTATTGCTCCTCGTTAAAATAGGCATCTAAGTCAAGCAAAGCTTGGGTCGTGTCAGCGCTCATGTTGCCGGCAAAATACAGGGTATTATATTGCTCTATCAGTGCGCTAATGCCATTTTGCGCCAAGTAATCCATATCGCTTTGCACATAAACATAAATTCCGGCAGGGTTTAAATCGGTATGCGCTTCAGCGGTACTCCAAACCAAACTTGCAAATAAGGCATTCATTGTGCCTATTAGAGTCGCATCGTTGGCTATTTGTAACTCAGGCGCTACCAAACCTTGCGAGCGCAAAGCCGCACTTTGATAATCGGGTCTAAAAAAGTTAAACACTGAAGCAGACTGCATTGGGCCTTGCCCGTAGCTATCGACTAAGTTCCACGTTTTATAATAACCTTGCAATGACCTTGCATTAAGGTTTCGCCAAAACTGCACTGTTTTTAAAAGCGGTTCTTTAATTTTACCTTGATAGCTTAATACGCTACCAAAATGACGCGCTTCATCATCTAAATAAATCGCTTTAACAACCGCAGCTAAATCGCCTCGCACACCGCTTCCATTGTTATTAAATACACGCGCAACGCGCTCTACATACTGCGCTGTAGGGTTTGAGGTAATTAACCGCTGAATAAGTTGCTTAGCAATAAATGGCGCTACGTTATCGTGATTAAATAGATTATCGAGCGCTATTTTTAGCGATTCTTCTGGCCCATAACCAGCCGGTATAACCTCATTATTTAATAGTACTTTTTCTTTACTCGAATGGTACTCATCAAATGGCTCCATCGGGTTAATATAGTCACGACTTTTGCGTTTAAAGGTTTCGCTGCCGGCAAATGTCCAACCTGTAAATACACGGGCAAATCCCTGTATTTGGGCCTGCCCGTAAGTTGCTATACTATTGCCGTTGGCATCTAACTTAGCGCTGCCATCAAGGTTTAATTCATCAAGCCCTATAGTAAATAGTTGCATAACCTCGCGGGCGTAGTTTTCATCCGGGCGAATATTGAGTTCTTCGTCTTCTTTTTCGTTACCTAAATGGCTTAGGTAAGTACCCATAACGGGCGAAAGGGTTACATCTTCCAATAGCTCTCTAAAATTGCCAAACGCATGTTTGAGTAATAAATCGTAGTAGGTGATCATGCCCTGTGGTTGCGCACGTAAATCACTATTCTCATCCGACACAACCAATATTTCACTTAGCGCAAATGCAACGCGTTGACGCAGCTGATCGTCACTTTGTAGCACCGCTTTCCACCATGCATCTATACGGCTTATGTATTTAAAGTCTTCATCATCTTCAAGTGTGACAAGGTAATCGCGGTGGTAGCCAATTGGCAGTGCTATTTGGTTATCTAGCCATTGCAGCTCACTTAAACCTTGGGCGTCATTTATTTCAGCAAGCGTTGGGCCCATGCTAGCTTGGTGTAATAACCTAGCAGCGCTGTGTATGTCCATGCTGTTTTTGGCTACAAATGTAACGGTTTGAGTGTTTGTTGCCCCTTCATTGTCGGTGGCAGTTACGTTAAATGAATACGTTATAGGCGCATAACTTTGTGCTGCGGGTATGGTAAGGCGGGTACTAAGCGCCTCTAAAGGCTCACTCAATAAGGTTGTGCCTGCAGTTTGTTGCCAAATCACGCTGCTTATAGTGCCGTCTTCATCGTTGGCTGTTGCAATTAGCTCAATGGTTTGTCCTTTAGTTAGTTCGCTAGGAATATTGGATACGGACAAGGTAGGCACTTTATTTGAATTGACGGTGGGCGTATCATCGCCGCCTGAGCCACCACAGGCACTTAGCAATAAGACACAACTTGCTAATAAAACTGGTTTGTAATGCATGGTTATTCATCATCGTAAATTAAAAAAGGTACGCTTAGGTGTACCGAGTTTGATACGATTATTGAAACACAAAATTTACAATTTAACCCTTTATTTTTTGTAACTGAGCTATTTAACTGTTTTGTCGGTAATGTTTACCTCAATAATGGGCTTTTTTTGTTAAAAACATTTACCTTGTTTGTCGCTTTAACCACACGTTGCCAAGGGTCTTGCAAGCTCTCATAAATGGGTCGCCAATAAGCATCTAATACACTGCGGTGCCCGCGGTCGTTATTACCAACTCCCACCGTAATTTTACCGACTTGATGTGCCTTTATTAGCGTACCACATGCTCTATCCCAAATGGCGAGGGCTGAGCCTAAATTGCGATCAAAATGCTTTGGGTTGTCGCTGTGATGTATTTGGTGTTGAGCTGGGCTAATGAACCAGTTTTCAATTTTTTTACCAAAGCTCCACCAGACATGTGAGTGACGTAAATTAGCGCCTAACGCGTTAAACGCAAATACAAATACATTGGCACCAAAAATATCTAGCATTGTTAAATTTCGGCCAAAACAATACACACATACACCCACCACAAAACCTTGCGCTAATGCCATTCGGCATGCATACAAATAGCTCTCAAACGGGTGGCTGCGATAAATAGTCATTGGAGTAAGCACTAATGCACTATGGTGCACTTTATGAAAGTGCCATAAAAATGGTACTTTATGCAAAGCTAAGTGCAATAAAAACCGTGTTAAGTCATCAAATATAAACAATAACACGGTAAAAATAATTAATACCGCAGAGCTTGGCAGTTGCCATACCGCGCGCTCACCAAAAAGCCATTGCAAAGCATCGCTTACACCAATCGCCACAGGCACCATAGTTAATACTATAGGCACCCACAATGCAGCTTTAAGTAAGCGGTTTACAATTAACAATTGATAGTCGAGCTTGGCGCTTTTACTAAGCCAAATACGCTTACTAAATAAATAACGCCCCAACCCGCGCCATGTACGCTTTTTTTGTTGCGACCGGCCCGAGAAATACAGCAACATAGCAATTACTAACGCCGCAATGCTATAACCAATAAAAATGCGTTTATTGGCATCAAACAAATAATCAGGCGTTTGCAGCAATGTTTGCCATAAAGTCTCGAGCATGACTTACCTCTTAAAATTGATATTTGTAACCCACAGTAACACTGCGTGGTTTACCAGGACGTGCACCATACGGGCGACGACTAACAATATTGTCTTGATCAAATAAGTTATCTACTTTTGCGTAAATATGCCCGTATTGGTCAAGCTCATAACGCGCGGCAATATCAACTACTGTGGTTGATGGCACATCTACACCTGCTAATGGTAATGCAAAGTCGTTACCCGTTGTATTACCGGCCTCACCCGCTGAATAGGCGACGCCTGCAGCCTCTGGCATATCTGAAGTGTATTTTATTAACACATCCACAGACCAATCGTTATGCGCAAGCCCTAAGCTAAGTGCGGCTTGGTGATCAGGTAAATACGGGAGGTGATCGCCTGGGCGAATATGCCCCCACTGTGTAAACTCACTGAATAGCTCTTCTTTGAATTCACTCTGAGTGTAGGTGTAAGTTAAGCGAACGGGCATATCGATATTTTTACTTAGCGAAAAAGTTTGTGAAAACTGGGACTCCACGCCCCATACATCCACTTCACCACCACTAAACTCACGATCAAACTCGTTTTCAATACCACAGTTTGATTGTCCACAGCTTTCAACTAAGTTTGAGTAATCATTAAAAAAGCTAACCACCTCAATTTGACGATTGCCATCGTTATAACGACCACCGAATTCGTAGTTAACGCTTTTTTCAAATTCATCATCGCCTTCGCGTACTGGGCTCGATGGACTCGATGGCACAAACCCTTGATGTACACCAAATAATAACCCTGCGTTTTCAGATAACTGATAAAAACCACTTAGCCCAGGCAACCAAATATGGCTCGTTTTGTCTTGCCAATCGTTCTCTTTGCCAGGCGAGTCGTTTTGATACGACATATCCATAAATTCGCCGCGTACACCTACACCGAGTGTTAGCTTATCGAACGTCACTTTGTCTTCAATATAGACAGACCAAGCATCGGTAGACTCTGTATTTTGCGTGGTAAATACACTGGCTGTATCTGTGCGGGTGTTTACTGAGTCGACCATAGCGTAGGTATCTTCAAAGTGGTCGCGCTCTATTTCATCTTGATGAAAACGCACACCAAATGAGAGAGAATGATCAAGCCCAAATGCGCCCACTTGCCAATCACCATCAAACTGAATACCTTGCGAGAAAAAGGCTCTATCGTTTGTACCCATAGTTAAAAACACGTTACTTTCACCACTTTTAACCGAATCAGCTTGGCCACTAATAACCATGTACTCACGCTCAAAGCGAGCTGGGTCAGCCAAAATATCTGACAAACTACCAGCGCTATTTGTAACTGAGTTAAGCTTTAACCAAGCTCGTTCAAAATCATTACGGTACGCTCGGGTAGTCAGTGCAAAATTGTCAGTGCTTAACTGATGAGTAAACATAACCTGTGTATGCTCAGTGTCCATCTTTGCCGGGCCACTAGCAGCGTACCGACGATATGGGTTTTGCTGGTAGTCTTCTTCAGTTAAACCAAGGTAAGTTTCATTAGATAGTTCATCTGAGTACGCTAACTTTAATTCAAAACGTTGATTAAATTGCTCGCCATCTAGCTTGTAATCTAATTTAACTAATAAATCATCTTTTTCAAAACCAGTATCTTGGCCGCCATCAAGTTCTTTAAAGCCGTCACTTTCTAAGTGAACACCTTCAACTAAAAAGCCAAATTGCCCTTGGCGGCTGCCATAATACGCATGCGCTTTTTTATAGCCGTCAGACCCTGCTGATACATCAAGCATACCACTGGCTGCATCGGGTACTTGGCGCGAAACCAAGTTAAGCGTACCCGCCACCGTTTGCGGGCCATAGTGTATGGCTGCTGGGCCTTTAAATACCTCAACTGCGGTCATGCGTGTAGTTAGCGGAAAATAATAAGCGGCAGGTGCTGAGTAAGGTGCAGGACCAATTAAAACACCGTCTTCTAAAATGGTTATTTTTTTACTACGCTCTGGGGTTACGCCCCTAAAGCCTATATTTGGCCTGAGTCCAAAGCCATCCTCTTCACGTATATTTACGCCAGGTACCTGCGACAAAATACGGTGAATATCATCAAATTCAAATTGCTCAAGCTGTGCTTCACCAATCAGCGTTGCCGAGCCCGCTTCAGTGCGTAATTTATCATTGTGACTAATAATTTGAATGTGTTCTAAATCGCTTTGCTGCTCTGCCGCGGCTTGGCAAGTCACAGCCATAAGTACTGCAATTGTAAGTGTATTATATTTCATTGTCGCCCTTAGTCGTTATCGCCTGCAGAAGTGGTCGGTAGCTCTAGTGCTAGCTCATTAATGAAGTCATTTTTTAGCTCATCAGTAAGCACTTTTACTTCACCGTGTACATCGCGTACTTGTTGCTCATTGTTTATCAGGAGATCTGCTAACGAGCTATCAATCTGGTTAAGCGTCGTTTTTAGTGCAGCAATACCTTCTACTAAACGTGTTTTGGTGGCTTCAGCCTGCTCTGAATCCAAGAAGTCGTCAAAGCCTGTACCTGCTTCTTCACCCGCTAAATTACCAATTATAAGCGCTTCAAACGCCGCTAAGTTGTTACGAATATTATCTAAAGAGCTTTTAGCATCTAGGCTTTCAACATCTTCTGGACATGCCGATGTACCGCACGAATTTGGAAAAATGCCAATTGGCTCTGCTAATTTTTTATCTTTGACGAGTGTGTCGATATAAAACAACGCATTGCTAATATGATTAAGTGCCTCATGTGTAGTGCTAAAACGCGCTCCACTCGCCCCTGTATTTTTTAATTCATTCGCAAAACCATTATCACCTTGCCAAGCTTGTAATAATTGCGCTGACGAATTTAAAACATCTTCACTTGCCACCACCGCAAACTCACAGCGGGCCTGGCGACGCGCTAAATCTGTACGGTTATTCCAATCTGCAAGAGCATCGTTTGCCACACTACAGTGATGATCTAATTGCTCGTTAAATAAAACGTGTTGGATTGCAAACAAGCCACGGCGTGTAGCTGTTCTTTGTGAAATATCGTAAGGGCGAGTTTGATCTTGGTTAATCACTCCGTCTTGGTTGTACACCACATCTTGGTCTATCCCGCAACGGCTAAACGTTGGCCATGAATAAATTTGATTACGTAATTGGCTGGAGTTATCGAGTAATGGCCCCATCTGCATCATCTCAGCCTGCTGCCAACTAGCCATAGTATCTAGCCAGGCCTGTTGTGCTTGAGTACGCAGTGCGATAGCCTCTTCAGAGCTTTCTTGGACGCTCTGCAATTCGGCTTGACAATAATTTGCAATGGCTTGAGATTGTGTTTGCGCTTGTTGATTAAACAAAACAAATGTAGGTGTAATTACATTGTCCACTAAGTTGGCAACCAGTTGGGCTTCATCGAACTCTGTCACCACAGGCGTAGTAGTCTGTCCGCTATCACCACTTTGAAAATCACTGCCCGCACTACTTGAGCTACTTTCACCACACCCGCTGAGTGTTAAAACAGTAGCAGCAACTACGACCCCTTTTTTTGCATAATTGATCATTATTTCAACCCTAAAAACTTCGAAAATTAAACGGCAAAAGGCCAGCCCGTGGGCTGACCTTCCTTGGTACTAAAACAGGTGTAATTACCAGTTTTCAACGTTTTGAGCATCAAAGCCGTATACTTGCTGCATCAAATCACGTGCCTCTACTAACTGCGCTTTGTATGCATCTGTTAGCAGTGGCGCTTCACCTAATAACCTATGTAGCTCGGCAAATTTACCTGCGTTATCGTCGCTGTAAAAAGGTGAGAATGGGTTAAATTGAAAGTTCAGTGCAAAACCTTTCATTTCACTAAAGTGCTTAGCTAAGTTAGCAAAGTCTTCAGCGCTTGCCTCTGTACCTTTAACTGTATCAATGTCTGCTAATGTATCGTTAATGTAATGAACAACAGTCGCTGCAATGGCATTTTCCCAATTAGCTACAGCAATATCGCGCTGTGCTAATAACTGCGTTTTTTGCTCATCAGTTAATTCGCTCGGTGCGGCATCATTAATAATCTTACGGCCCGCAACAAACGCCGTCATTGCTGCGCTGCTAAAGTCAGTCGCAACTGCCGCACCGTTATCACGTTTTGCCGCATTGACTGAATTACCCCAGTTGTACTCACTGGCTAAATCAATTTTGCCATCGCCATCAACATCTGCATTTGCACTACCATCAGCAATAGCGTCGTCGCTAAACTCTAAGTAATGACGAGCAGCGCCAAAGTAACCAAAACCTTCATCATATTGATGCTCTAAAGTGCTGTAATTGTTGCCAGCGGCTGCTGCATCGGTGTTATCTTCTTCAAGCCCTTCGTCTAGGTAGTCATCTGTACCTTGCGAGAACATTAACGCACCTAGTGTGTGTTTTTGAATAAGCTGGTTTAAATCAAGGCCACTTGTTGTGATATATGCAGCAGTAATGTCATTACCGTTTACATCTTCAGACTGCGTTCCATTAGCAATGGCATCTACATTCGCTGCTAATAAGTCAAAGTAATGAAGAATAAGACCTTCAGGTGTTTTTGCTTGAGCACCAAAGTCACTCCACCCTTCAAATGTGCCTTCTGTTAGCCATTCTTTATCCATTTTTGATGCGTCGTTACCGGCAACTTTACCCGTTAACGATTTACCTGAACTTGAAATTTCAGAAAATGATTGCTGTAGCGTTGTGCTGCCATCAACAAACAAAAAGCTATTGTCTTTTACAGCTTCGTAATCACTCCAATACGCCATTAACTGCGCTTTTACTGCATCACCCGTTAAGCCTTCGCTTTCAATGTAATCAACACTTAATAAGCCGATGTAAGCTTTAATTTGCGCCGAAAGCGCATGACGAGCCACTTGTCCTGTGTAACTTACAGCCGAATTACTCGCATCGACTGTTGAAGCAAACTCGTAAACATTTACGCCATCTTGCGCTTCAATATCTGTTACAGATACAGTTAATGTTTGCGTAAAGCTTAAATCACCCGCATCAGTTGCGGTAACAGTTACGTCTACGGTTTCTACTTGCTCAGCATTAAGCGCTAACGTGCTTTTAAGCGTTAATTCATTGCTGTCGTTAATTTCAAAATACTGCTCATCATCTGATAGCGTAAATACCATGCCTGTAGCATCGTCATCGGTGGCACTTAAAGTACCTACTACTGCACCAATTACATCTTCTGTTACAGCTGCTGTTGATAAGCTAATTGCGGTAGGTGCCGAATTAGTCACTGTTGGAGTGGTCGGTGTTTCATCGCTATCGTTGGAGCTAGAGCCACCACAGGCAGTTAAACCCAAAGTTGCAGTAATTACTGCACTAGCAAGGAGAGATTTACGCAAATTCATATTGAACCTTAATTTTGTATGTGAATCATTCTTATTTGTAATAGCGACTATTCTAATTACAAATAACTAACAATCAACACAAAATGTATATTTTTTGTTTTATTTTTAAAATAATTTCAATTTTTAGAATAAAAACCTCTAACAAAAATAATACTTAACATGAATAAACAACGTTTAAATTGTTTGATGAAAAATCAAACTACCAAATTAAAAATCTATAAAACAACTTAATTACAAGAAGTTAAACAACATAAGAAAGGGCGAAAGGTAAGTACTTTCAAAGCAGGTTACTTCAATTTAATACTAAATACGCACATTTTGTGAAAAAATATCAAATCAATTTTTTAGACAATAAGGTTATTTGTAATAATTATTATTTATTTAAAAACGCATCATTTATAGCTTCCAGGTGTATTTTTTTGCTTTACTTACTGTTTTAGAGGCTTATATCAGGGTGTAGATTAAAGGTATAATAACGATTATGAGAGGTGGTAATGCATTGAATAGTGTAATTTTACTACTCACTTTTAGCTAAGCCATACACTGACAGAGCCTTTATATGAAAACAGAAATTCGCTACCGTTTTGAATCCTCGCAAGTTGCCAACCGTTTTGTGCATGTACTTAAAGATTGGCCCGTAAACCAAGTTAAAACTAGCCTATTTAATGGTGGCGACAGTGTAAAAGTCACTTATGAGTATGATGAAAGCGGGTTTGATTACACCTCTGCCGAGCTTGATGACTTAGCCGAGCAACACGGTGGCAAAGAGGTTTAACCAATAAAATTACTCGTGGTATTTGCGGATCATGGCCACTTTACCATTTTCAACCTCAATTACTTCCATCATTACTGAGGAGAACTCTATTGGCTGTTTGCTTTGTGGGTGAATACCTTTAGCGTGGTTTTTATAACGAATCGCAAAACCGCTATCGTTAAATATAAAGGTGTTAAGTAGCTCACTTTCATAGTGGGTATGCGCGCCTAAATAAAAACTCATGCCCTCGCGCATTAACTCTTTGCCATTAGCTGTGCGAGAATCATCTATTTGATAAGGTATATGCTGACTGCCAACATCGTCTGTTAATAAAGCAAGGTAGGTTTCAAGCTCTTTAGCTCCTGCATTAGGAACTTGCGTGGCGGTCATGGTTGTGTAGTAATGCAGTGCAAATGCCTTTAAATCAAATCGCTCTTCGGCTAAGGCTGAAAAGCTAGCAACCAATACCAAACCTAATGTTAATAGTAATCTCATTGACTATTCCCTGTAGCTAAAAGTATTTTATAGGTACATTACCTGAGTAAGTTCAATAATCAAACAAATAACGTTACGTAACTAACACCTACATTTTGCTTTTCACTCTATTGGTTGCCACGCTGTTGGCTGGATCGTCGGGCCAAAAATGCTTAGGGTAACGCCCCTTCATTTCTTTTTGTACATCGCGATAACTGGTAGCCCAAAAGTGCGCAAGATCTTGTGTAAGCTGTAATGAGCGCTTACCTGGCGAGAGTAATTCCATAAGCAGTGGTAATTTACCATTAGCAAGCATAGGCGTACTGGTTAAGCCATACACTTCTTGCATGCGCACGCTTAACTTTGCAGGGCCATCCAGCTGATAATTAATTTTTATATTTGAACCACTCGGCACCGTTAACCTAAGCGGTAACAGTGTTTTAAGCGCTGTTTGCTGTGTCCAGTCAAAACAATTTTGCAGTGCTTCAAAGTAGTTATATTTTTTAAGCTCCTCCAGTGTTTTTATATCTTGTAAATATACGCCGAGCCAATCGTCAGCTGTTTCGATAAGCTGCTGCTCGCTTATTGCCGGGAACGTATCTGGCATAAACTGACTGGCTAAACTCATGCGTATTAATAATTGCTGCGCATCGGGTTGTTCATTAAATAATGCAAAGCCGTGTTTAGTAAATACATTAAGCCACGCTTTGGCGCGCTCGGTTTTATCAAGCTTTTGTTTGCTCGGCTGGCTTGTAAGGGTAATGGCGCCGAGCTTTATTTCGTCTTGGTGGATAAAGCGCGCGGTTTTTTCATCAAACTCACAGCGGGTGAGCGAAGTAAATAAATGCGGTAGGTACTCTTGTAGCTCAAATGGGCTAAGCGCAGTGGCTGCAAAAATACGCGTGCCTTTATGGCCGCCCATGGTAGCAATAGCAAGGTAGTCATCGTTATGCCAGTAATCAGGGTTTAAATCAGCGCCCGCACCATTGGCCAGTAAATAGCCATTACCACGTTTTTTTGCAATGCGGTCGGGGTAAGCTAATGCCACTAACAAACCTAAATACTCAGTGCTTAGCTCGCTGTTACTGTCGGTTACTTTTAAGCGGCTTTGCCAGTATTTTAACTGCTGTTTAAATACAGGGTGTGGCCTTTGCTGCTGACTATGTAGCGCTAAACTTAGTTCGTTGGCGCTGTTTATTCGGCTTTCAAGCAGCGCCACTAAATAAATTGCTAAACGATAAATACCAGGGAGTTCTGCCTCAAGCGCCTGCGCTTTTAAAAGCATATGCGCTAAGCGAATATCCGCCCCAAAACCCAGCATGTTGCTGCCCAACTTGGTTAGCTTACCTTTGGAGTCGATAGCTTCAAGCATGGTTAGTAAGTTTGCCGCATGTGTGCATTGCTGCGCTGTTGGCGTATCAAGCAAGGTGAGTTCGCTAATATTTGCGCCCCACTGTTTTGCCTCCAACATAAGTTGGCTTATGTCTGATGTGAGTATTTCCGGGCTATCGTGGCTATTACGTCGCTCAAAGGTTTGCTTTGAACCAAGCCTGTAAACAACCCCGGGCTCTATCCTCCCTGCTCGCCCTGCTCGCTGCACAGCAGAGGAGCGCGATATACTTTGTGTTGTAAGCTCTGTTACACCCGTTTTTAAGTTAAACGTTGCGGCGCGGCGTTTGCCGCTATCAATAACAATGCGAATGCCTTCAATGGTTAAACTGGTTTCGGCTACATTGGTGGTAAGCACCACTTTGCGCATGCCCTCAGGCGCAGGGGCAATCGCCGCTTGCTGATTGGCTTTATCTTGCTCGCCAAATAAGGTAGCAACTAAGCAGTTACTTGGTAAATCATTAAGGGCCTGCTGCACACGTACTATTTCAAATTGCCCAGGTAAAAACACCAGCGCACTGCCGCTTTGCTCGTTTAATGCTTGTTTTATTAAAGCGGGAGTAGCATCAAGCCAACGGCTTTCATCCTTTATGGGTACGTATACTTCATCTATAGGGTAGCTACGTCCGCTTGATTGAATAACGGGGCAATCAAAAAACTGCGTATAGCGCTCGGTATCAAGGGTAGCCGACATAAGCAGTATGGTTAAATCATCGCGCAGTGCACTCTGGGTCTCTAAAGCAAAGGCCAGTGAGGTATCGGCTGCAATTGAACGCTCATGAAACTCATCAAATATTAGTAAATCAATATCGCTTAATTCGGGATCGTTTTGTAGCATGCGAGTAAGCATGCCCTCGGTGACTATTTCAAGGCGCGTATTACTACTTACTTTGCTCTCACCGCGTACTCGCAAACCAACACTCTGCCCCACTTTTTCGTTTTGGCACTGCGCTAAGTAATTGGCAATATTACGTGCTGCTAAGCGGCGCGGCTCAAGCATTACAATACGTTTAAAATGGCCGTCGCGCATAAGCTGTAGCGGCAACCAGGTTGATTTACCTGCACCAGGTGGTGCTTGTAATAACGTTATAGGGTTAGTTTGTAATGTAGTTAAAAGTTGTTGATATATGTTTTGAACCGGCAGCACTGCTATTTACCTAAAATTGCTTTGTAAGCATTGTAACAAAAACCAAAAATAAACGCGCCGCTAAAGCTGAGTGGTTATAAAAAGCATCATAATCAGAAATAATTACAAACCGCTCTGTACATTTTTTAAGAACATGCGCGCTATATTAACTTCTACTGCCCCAATAAAAACATAACACCATGATTATAAATATAAAATTTAAATTTAACTTATTGGTACACGCCTTGCTCCTTTTATACTGAACGTTAAATAAATCTAAGTAAGGAGATACTTATGAACAGCGATCGTATAAAAGGTAATTGGAACGAACTTAAAGGTAAGGCGCAACAAAAATGGGGCGATCTTACTGACGACGATTTAGACAAAATTGAAGGTAGCCGTACAGAGCTAGTGGGTAAAATCCAGCAGCAGTACGGTAAATCTAAAGAAGAAGCAGAGCGTGAAGTAGATGAGTTTGAAAAAACTCACTAATCGCTTACCTCTAAAAAACCGCCATTTGGCGGTTTTTTGTTAGTAAATAGTAGAATTAACGTTTTTATAAAAGTCTTTAAATTATCCCGCGTATTTATTATTTGAAATTGATAACAAAAATTCAGATATCAGTTGTCTATTTATCTGAGCATTATTTTCACTCAATTTATGAATAAACTCTAAAGGTGTAAGTCCATTCGCTTTTTCTTTAATGGTAATACTCGCGCCCTTACTTATTAAAAGCTGTACTAAACCAAAGTCATTAAGCAAAATAGCTGAGTGCAGAGGCGATAAGCCATCTATATGACTCAACGTATTTACTTTGATTCCTTTAGAAATAAAGTGTTCGATATAAGCATCGCGCTTATCTATATCATTAATTTCAAATAAAAATGCAAGACCAGCGCCTGATTCAAGTGATTCAATATCATCCTTACCTGATCTATAATTGAATAAATAATATTCACAAGCATCACTTGGTACGTAATGGGTATTATTATTAGTGCCGCAGATAATAACATCTTCAATATCACTATTAATGAGCGAATATAAAGCAACTGAAGAATATCCAACAGATAATAAAAGTAACAAATAAATAGTAAGCTTTTTCACCTTTAACCCCAGATTACTTTACTGTCAGAATCGCTGTATGCTAGCATACCGAAGTGATTTTCATTCTGCTTTGCAATACCATTAACATGCATAAGTAAGACACGTCCGAAGTTTAACGCTAACTGTTCACGTACTCGGTCATATATCTTTATTGACATTAGATTTTGTGTAGTCGCATGTTTAAACCAATGCTTCAAAGCTTTTTTACCAAACTTTGCTAGCACTTTTTGTACTCCATCTCTTGGATTAGTTACTGATCTAAACAATGAATCAATAAAGCCGAAAGCATAAGACGAATCTACCGCTTCAACCAATAATGATTGAGCGAACTCCCTTACAGCATCGTTGACGTTCAGCATATCAATGCTGCTATGTTGATTTTTAAAAATAAACTTCAAAATGATAATTGTTTCTTGATCATCGAAAATAAGCTCATTGGTCTTAAATTTTTTTAGATGTACAGATTTTTTCATAACATAGTCCTTTATATTTGGTTATTCATTATTTCACAGAAAAAAATTTTGTACCCATATCCTACGAGATTAAAGGTTGTTCTGTAAAATATAATTTGAAAATCAGATTAATACTGTACTTAGATATGGGATTAGTTGGTAGCAATACATATTTCCAATTTATACACCTAGATGTAAATTAAAAAATTCAAAACGAGAGCAAGGTTAGAACCATATACGCCCTTTATAGATTCTGATTCAAGTGAAAATAAAAAACTAATACTTCCAAATATGGTTTAATTCCAAAGCCTCTCAGATTCCGAATCAAACTGAAATATTCACATGCCTCTGTAAGTAGACCGATCATGACAAGCATGCTTACATAATTTAAGTAAGATTAAAGAAGGTTAAATCAAACGCGAAGTAAATTACCTTCAGAAAAGTCATTAATACAAAGTGTTTTAACGGCTTTACTTGCTAATTAAAAAAATAACAACTGGCTAATGTCAGTCAGTTAATCTGACTAGCATTAGCCTTATGGCGGTTCTATTATATGTGATTAAGCTTTTAATTGGTCACCTATAGGCAGTTGCCTAATACGCTTACCGCAAGCGGCAAAAATAGCATTACATAATGCAGGGGCGTAAACCGGTGTTGCGGGCTCGCCTACACCAGCTGGTGGCGCATCGCTTTGTATTATTTCGACTTCTACCTCTAGTGGTGAATCGCTCATACGCGGTACGCGATAATCATGGAAGTTACTTTGCTGTACGCGACCTTTATCAAAGGTTATGCCGTCGCTAATTGCGGTGGTAATACCGTAAATAGAGCCACCTTGCGTTTGGTTTTTAACGGTATCGGTGTTTACAACCGTACCCGCATCAATAGCCACCCACGATTTAATCACGTTTAAGTCACCAGCGTCTGATACTTCTACTTCAACCACTGTTGCTACATACGTTAAAAAGCTGCGGTGCGCTGCAATACCTAAGCCGCGCCCTTTTGGAAGTGTTCTCCCCCAATTTGCCATACTCGCTGCTTTTTCAATAACATGTCGCAAACGGCTTGTCTCAAGTGGATAAACCGCTTTATCGCCACCGTAGTTATTATAGTTTGCGTTCTGGTTTGCAAAATCGATAGTACGCGCTGGCCCAATGGTTTCCAATAAATAATCTTTTGAGTCTTTACCCGCCTTGTAGGCAGCCTCATTTATAAATGACTGCACGGCAAACGCATGAAAAATGTTTGTGACCGAGCGCATCCAGCCTATTCGGGCTTTTGCTGGTGCTTCACCTCGTTCCAGTTTCATATTGGGTGTTAAAATTGGATTATCAGTAAAGCCTAGGTCTAGCTCAAAGCCACCAGGTGCAGATGCCCCCTCTTGAAAGGTAGACATAATTGGCGAAAACGCCGTGCGATGTAAGTAAGCTTCTATGTTACCTTTTTCATCTAATGACGCTTCAATATGTTGAGCCGACACCGCATGATAAAAACTGTGTTGTATATCATCCTCTCGCGTCCATTGTACGCGAATAGGTTGCCCTACTTTCATTGAAATGTAAGCAGCTTCTGCCGAAAAATCAGGTTTTGATTTACGCCCAAACCCGCCACCTAACATGGTGACATGTACGTTAATTTGGCTCTCGTCCATACCAAGTAGTGCGGCCACAGTTTTCATATCAGCTTGCGGGTTTTGTGTTGCAGCCCATATATCAACGCGGTCTTTATTGTACATTGCCGTGGCGCACGGTGGCTCCATAGGTGCTTGAGCCAGGTGCGGCGCGTAATAGTCGGCAACTAATTTATTGCTCGATTTAGCTAATACGCTGGTGGTATCGCCTTTTTCGCGCACATGCGCTTGCGGCTCACTCACTGTTTGTAATAACGACTTTTTAAAGTTCTCTGAATTATAATCGCCGTTTTTACCATCATCCCACACCACTTTTAGTGCTTTACGCGCCTGCCATGCAGCCCAGGTATTTTTAGCAACAATAGCAATGCCGCCTTTTGGCTGAAATTGCGGCGCACCTTTTGGTACAGGCATTTCAATAATATCAACTACGCCATTAATTGCTTTAGCGGCACTGGCATCAAACGATTTAACCACACCACCCACTACCGGCGGGCGCTCAATCATAGCCACCAGCGCTTTTGGCTCGCGAACATCAGCAGCAAATGTGGCTTTACCGGTTACTAAATCGGTTAAATCTATGTGCGCCATACCTGTATTTATATAACGCCATTCTTTACGTTTTTTAAGTGTTAGCTTGTCAGGCTCTGGCGGTGTAATACCAAGCGCTAGGTCAATTAAATCTTTATAAGCCAGCGTTTTACCCGAGCTGTGGGTTACCACGTGCTGATTAGCTGTACAGGTTTGAGGCTCAACGTTCCAATATTTAGCAGCTGCGTGCTGCATCATGTAGCGTACACTTGCGCCCATTTCGCGCAGGCGCTGCATGTTGTAGCGAATACTGCGCGAGCCATCGGTATTTTGATCCCCGTATTTAGGGTCGCCCTTACCTTGAATAACCACTACTTTATCCCATGCCGCTTCCATTTCGTCTGCCACAATTTGAGCAATGGCGGTACGAATTTGCTGGCCCATTTCAGAGCGATGACAAGTTATTTCAACCATGCCATCGGGGCGCAGCGCTATAAATAAGTTGGCACGTTTTGCTTGATCAGAGGGTTGTTCTAACACGCCAGCAAACGCTCTTGGTGCACTGCCTACAAAATAAGTGCCCAATACTAACGCGCCTATTGCGCTGGTTTTTAAAAATTGGCGGCGGTTTAGGTCAAAGTACGTATTGTCGTTTTTCATACTTCTTCCCCTTGTTCATTTGGGTCAAAATACTCAACGCCCGCAATGGTTTTAGCCGCCGACTTAATCGCTTTATGAATACGTGGATACGTGCCACAACGACAAATATTGCCCGACATATTACTCACTATTTCATCATCAGTTGGGTTGGGGTTAGCGGCTAATAAGCTTGCCGCTTGCATTATTTGCCCGCACTGACAAAATCCACATTGCGGCACTTTATGCTCAACCCAGGCTTTTTGCACTGGGTGATCGCCTTGCTCGCTCAGCCCTTCAATAGAGGTAATAGCACGCCCTGCCACAGCCGATACAGGTAATATGCACGAGCGCTGCGCTACGCCATCTATATGTATGGTGCACGCACCACACTGCGCCATACCACAGCCAAATTTAGGCCCGGTTAAATTTAATTCATCTCGAAGATACCAAAGCACAGGCGTTGACGGATCGCCGGTAAACTCATGTTTATTACCATTAACGGTAAGCGTGATCATATTTAACTCCTTGGCAAAGCGCTTTAAAGGAATGCCTTGTTGCGCCAGAACGGTTTGAATAATTGCTACTTTTTTAGCCTACCACTTAGATCAATTTTATTGAAATTTTTATCGGTAAGTGACTTTAATAAGCTTTGGCAAGTCGCTAAACATAAAAACCGCCCTATGGCGGTTTTTATGCATAAACTAAATGCTCGTTATTTAGTTAGTGCTAATTTAACCGCGGCCTGCGCATGAATTTGTGTGGTATCGTAAAGGGGCACGGTTGTATGTTGCGGCTCTACTAATAAAGCGATTTCAGTACAGCCTAAAACAATAGCCTGTGCGCCTTTATAATACATCCGCTCAATAATATTTATAAACTCAATTCGGGCTTCATCATTAATAATGCCTTGGCATAACTGATTGTAAATTATGTCGTGAACACGCTCTCGCTCATTAGGCTCGGGTATTAACACTTCAATATTATGTTTATCGGTTAACCGCCCTTTGTAAAAGTTTTGCTCCATTGTAAATTGCGTGCCCAGCAACCCTACTCGCGTTATTTTATCGTGTTTTAACTGCGCTGCGGTGGCATCGGCAATATGCAAAATAGGAATACTTATACTGCTGGCAATCTGGTCAGCAACTTTGTGCATGGTGTTGGTACAAATAAGTAAAAAATCAGCACCAGCTGCCTCTACCGATTTAGCCGCCTCGGTAAGTAACTTAGCTGTTTGTGGCCAGTCGCCCTGATGCTGCAGCGTTTCAATTTCTGCAAAATCAACACTCACCATACAAATTTTGGCACTATGCAGCCCGCCCAACGCATTTTTTACGCCCAAGTTTAACGCTTTGTAATAACTAGTGGTTGACTCCCAACTCATACCACCAAGCATGCCAATCGTTTTCATAAAATTGCCTCTTTAGTTTACTAAAAGAACTAAGCAGTCATCCTAAAATATCTTGATTAGCTGAGGAATTAAGCTATAGCTATTTTTTAATGCCTCGTTCGGTTTTACAAACGATTACAATAGCGGTAATAAAATTAAAGAAAATGCCAAGAACAAACCAAAGTAAAGCACTTCGACCTGTAGATTTAGCCCACCAAGCACTGAAAAAAGCAAAAAATAATACAGCCAATGCACTACGATTAAATTCCTCTTCTAACTTTTCTGTGTAGTAAGACAAGCTCGATAACTTACTTTCTAACTCATTGACCTTTTTAGTTAATAGCATAATTTTTTCACTTTGCTCATTTTGTGCAGTGACTGTTTCTATAGGCTGAGCGTATGCCAATAATGAGCTTACAACCCATATCATAATACAGAGTATAAATTTCATTTTATTCCTTTAAATTATTTAAACTTAAACAGGTAATTAGCCAAATGACCTTAATTAAGGTTGAGATAAAAACCAGTATTTAAAGCTTTTCTTTGTTTATTAAAGCTCTTTCTTTAACTGCAAACTGGCGAATAAAGAACATTATTACGCAGCTTGCAATATTCCCACCTATTAATAAATTGAGTATGGCTAAAGCAGTTATTTGATTAACTTTTCAATTGGATACAGCCCATAAATGCCAAAGAGCATAATTACAAAGGCCAAGCACTGCCAAAGCTAGCCCTTAAGTATGTACACTTCCCTTTTTGAGAATAATAAAAACCATCCCATCAGCAGCAGATAGTGAAAAAAGACAGAGCCCGACCAGATAAAGCTTTACGAAGAAGCCCTAAGCCGAAAAACATAAATTTATGTTTAGTTTTATTTAGTTGAATTGTTTCGGTAGTCATAATATCTCTTGCTGATAAAGTATAAAAAGCTTATCAAATATCATTTGAAGAGGCTCCCAAAATGATCTCCATTTCTTCACTCAATAATTCCACTTAGTAAACTTATTGTAAACAAGTAATTACCTAAATTAGAAAAGATATTAGATAGCGCTATGTAATAAAAAACGAGCCTCTCTGGGCTCGTTTTCGTTTTAACTGATAGCTGACAGCTAAAAACTGACCACTTCGCTATTCAACCACTTCGCTTTTATTCCGGCTCATACCCCAAGTTAGGCGATAACCACCTTTCTGCCTCTGCGAGCGTCATATTGGTTCGCTTGGCGTAATCTTCTACCTGATCTTTTTGCACAGCCGCTACGGCGTAGTATTTTGCCTCTGGATGTGAGAAATACCAGCCCGAAACAGCAGCCCCTGGCCACATGGCGTAGGAGCTGGTGAGCTGCATGCCAATGCGCTTTTCGGTATCGAGTAGCTGCCAAATTTTCTTTTTCTCAGTGTGCTCTGGGCAGGCTGGGTAACCTGGCGCTGGGCGAATCCCTTGGTAGTTTTCGCGAATTAGCTCATCGTTACTTAAGTTTTCATTGGCTGCGTAACCCCAATACTCTTTGCGCACTTGTTCGTGCAAGTATTCTGCAAACGCCTCGGCAAGCCTATCAGCAACGGCTTTTACCATTATTTTATTGTAGTCGTCTTGCTTGGCATCGAACGCGTCGGCAAGGTCGTCTTCTTCTAAGCCGCCCGTTACGGCAAACGCGCCAAAATAATCAGGTATGCCTTTTGGCGCAATGTAGTCGGCTAAACAATAGTTAGCAAAGTCGGTTTTTTCGGTTTGCTGGCGTAAATGGCATGAGGTGGTTAACAGCTCTTTGCGGGTTTCGTCGGTGTAAATTTCTATATCATCACCCACCCGGTTGGCAGGGAATAAACCAATGACACCTAAAGGTTGCAAAGCACCTGACTTTTCAAGGTCGTCGAGCATGTCGTTAGCATCTTTAAATAAGCTACGTGCTTGCTCACCAACGACTTCATCGTCCATTATGCGCGGGTATTTGCCAGCGATTGACCACGTCATAAAGTACGGGGTCCAATCTATGTATTTACGCAACGTGGCAATTGATACATTTTTAAACTCAGTCACGCCCAGTTTTTTAGGTACCGGTGGCGTGTAGTTATCCCAATCAAGCTTGGCGGCGTTATCACGGGCACGCTGTATGGTAACCGGTTTTGAACGTGGTTTTTTACGTGCTTGTTGCTCGCGTACTTTTTCGTACTCGGCTTTGGTTTTTTCTAAAAAGGCGGGTTTTAGATCGTTTGATAACAAGCTGGAAACCACACCCACTGCCCGGCTGGCGTTATTTACATACACGACCCCTTTATCGTACTGTGGCTCAATTTTAACGGCAGTATGCGCTTTAGAGGTCGTAGCGCCGCCAATCATTAACGGCATCTCAAAGCCTCGGCGGGTCATTTCTTTGGCTACGTGTACCATTTCGTCAAGCGATGGGGTAATTAAACCCGAAAGGCCGATTATGTCGGCTTTTTCGTCAATGGCGGTTTGTAGTATTTTTTCGGCAGGTACCATTACGCCTAAGTCGATTACTTCGTAGTTATTACATTGCAGTACTACGCCTACAATGTTTTTACCTATGTCGTGCACGTCGCCTTTTACGGTGGCCATAACCACTTTACCGTTAGTGGCACCTTCTTCTTTTTCGGCTTCAATAAATGGGTCTAGGTAAGCCACGGCGCGCTTCATTACACGGGCAGATTTAACAACCTGCGGTAAAAACATTTTACCTGCACCAAATAAATCCCCGACCACGTTCATGCCATCCATGAGTGGCCCTTCAATCACGTGAATAGGTTTATCGGCAGCTGCGCGGCACTCTTCAGTGTCTTCATCTATAAAGGTGGTAATGCCTTTGACAAGCGCGTGCTCTAGACGTTTTTCAACAGGCCATGTGCGCCATTCTAAATCTTCTACGCGTTCGGCTTGTGCCATACCCGAAAACTTAGGGGCTATGTCTACAAGGCGCTCACCTGCACCGGGGTCGGTATTAAGGATTACGTCTTCTACGGCTTTACGAAGTTCCTCGGGGATGTCATCGTAAACCGCAAGTTGACCTGCGTTTACAATGCCCATATCCATCCCCGCTTTTATCGCGTGGTATAAAAACACCGAGTGAATAGCTTCACGTACGGGGTTATTACCTCTGAATGAGAACGATACATTTGACACCCCGCCCGACACTTTACAGTGCGGTAAGTTTTGCTTAATGCGGCGTGTGCCTTCAATAAATTCTACGGCGTAGTTGTCGTGCTCTTCTATACCTGTGGCTACGGCAAATATGTTAGGGTCGAATATTATATCTTCCGGCGGAAAACCAATCTCTTCTACTAAAATTTTGTAGCTGCGCTCACAAATTTCGTATTTACGATCTGCGGTGTCGGCTTGGCCTTCGGTGTCAAACGCCATTACAACGGCAGCCGCACCAAAGCGTTTAATAATTTTAGCTTGGCGCTTAAATGGCTCTTCGCCCTCTTTGAGTGATATTGAGTTAACAATCGCCTTGCCTTGAATACATTTAAGCCCTGCTTCTATTACATCCCATTTAGAGGAGTCAACCATAATAGGCACTTTAGATATATCGGGCTCTGAGGCAATTAAGTTTAAAAACTTAATCATCGCTGCTTTTGAGTCCAACATGGCTTCGTCCATGTTTATATCAATAACTTGGGCGCCATTTTCTACTTGCTCGCGGGCAACATTCAGGGCTGTTTCATAATCTTCTTCCATGATTAAGCGTTTAAACATGGCGGAGCCGGTTACGTTAGTACGCTCACCAACATTGGTAAATACTGCAATTTGTTGGGTCATTGTCGGCTCCTTAATTTAAGTTACAAGCTTCAAGGCCTGATAAACGCATACGTACATCAAGCTCTGGTAATGGGCGAGGTTTAACCCCTTCAAGCCCTTTGGCAAACGCGCGAATATGCTCAGGCGTGGTGCCGCAGCAACCACCAACAATATTTATAAAGCCCGATTTTCCCCAATCTATAATCTCGGCGGCCATGTCCTCTGCTTCTAGGTCGTACTCACCAAACTCATTTGGTAAACCCGCATTAGGGTGTACTGAGGTAAAGGTTTCGCATACGCGCGAAAGCTCTTCTACGTATTGGCGCAGTAAGTCTGGCCCTAGGGCGCAGTTAAGGCCTATCGAAATAGGCTTAATATGACGAATAGAGTTATAAAATGCCTCGGTTGTTTGCCCCGAAAGCGTACGCCCTGAGGCATCGGTAATGGTGCCCGAGATCATCACGGGTAATGTGTACCCTGCTTGCTCAAACGCTTCTTCTACTGCAAATGAAGCTGCTTTTGCATTGAGGGTGTCGAAAATGGTTTCAATCAGTATTAAATCAGCGCCGCCTTCCATTAAGGCAAGAGTAGACTCAACATACGCAGTAACCAGCTTATCAAAGGTAATATTACGATAGCCTGGGTCGTTTACATCTGGCGAAATTGAGCAAGTTTTAGAGGTTGGCCCTAACACACCGGCTACATAGCGTGGTTTTTCTGGGTTTTGGGCTGTGAACTCGTCACAGATAGCGCGCGCGAGCTTGGCCGACTCTAAGTTTACCTCACGGCTTATGCTGGCCATGTCGTAATCTTCCATCGAAATGGTGGTTGAGTTAAAGGTATTGGTTTCAATAATATCTGCACCGGCGGCTAAAAAGCTACGGTGTATATCGGTTATTAGCTCAGGTTTTGTTAGGCTTAATAAATCGTTATTGCCTTTAATTAGTACGTGCCAGTCTTTAAAACGCTCGCCTCGGTAGTCTTCTTCTTCAAGCTTGTGAGTTTGGATCATGGTGCCCATTGCACCATCTAAAATTAAAATACGCTGTTTTAGCGCAGCGCTTAATTCGCTTTGCTTATTTTTGTTTGGCACGCTATTCGGCATAGTTGTTAGTCCTCACATCTTGGCTAACTAAATTAATATCATAAGGTGTAGTTTGGTACACGTAGTAATTTAACCAGTTCGAAAACAGCAAAAAAGCATGGCTTTGCCACGTTTTTGACGGTTTTTTACTTGCATCGTTATCTGGAAAATAGTTTTCGGGTTTTGGTGCGTCTGGGCTTTTTTGTAAATCGCGCTCGTACTCTGCTTTTAATGTGTCGGCATCGTATTCTGGGTGGCCGGTTATAAAAACTTGGCTGCCCGACTTGTTTTTCATTAAGTAAGCGCCTACTTTTTCAGAGCCTGCCAGCACGACTATATCGTCGCAGGCATTAATTTTATTTATATCTATGTGGCCATAACGTGAGTGCGGCACTAAAAAGGTGTCGTCGAAGCCACGAGTAAGTGCACCGTGATCAAAATAGCACTGATGAGTAAACACGCCACAGAGTTTATCTTTTTTTAAGTCACGCTTTAAATTGTAACGATGATACAACGCTGCATGCGCCGCCCAGCATGAGAAGAGCGTAGAGGTAACGTGCTGCTCCGCCCAATCAATAATCACTTTTAGTTCATCCCAGTAGGCTACATCGTCGTATTCTAGGTGTGCTAGTGGTGCGCCGGTAACTATTAACGCATCGTAGTTATTGTCTTTTACCTCAGAGAAATAACGGTAAAAGGTATCTAGGTGCTCTTCTGAGTTACTACTGCTGCGGTGCGTATCTAGGCGTAACAGCTCTACATTTACTTGCAAAGGAGAATTAGCAAGCAAACGAATAAACTGCACTTCGGTTTCTACTTTATTAGGCATTAAATTTAAAATAGCCAAACGCATTGGGCGAATTTCTTGCGTTTTTGCACGGCTTTTTGGCATTACAAACACGTTTTCTTCACGTAAACGGGCAATAGCCGGTAGCTCGTCTTTCACTGTAATTGGCATATTTTACTCCTACTCATAAAAACCGAGAATTTATACGCTCTCATTATGAACAGAATGCTAAAAATATCAACCTCTAGATGTATAGATGTCTAAATGAAATTTATTCATGATTTTATACTTTATTAACCTGCAGCCTTTACCGCTTTAAAACCCGCCATTAATTGACTGTTTCACCCGTCAGCCACTACAATACAACATTGAAATTTTTATTATTATTTGAAGGCTTTCCTCCATGGTTTTACCTGATAAGTTTATATTCTCGATGAATCGAGTATCTAAAGTTGTGCCACCTAAGCGCACAATTTTAAAAGATATTTCGTTGCACTTTTTCCCTGGCGCTAAAATTGGTGTGCTAGGTTTAAATGGTGCTGGTAAATCTACATTACTTCGTATTATGGCCGGTGTTGACCAAGACTTTGAAGGTGAAGCCCGCCCTCAACCAGGCACTAAAATTGGTTACTTACCGCAAGAGCCAGTACTAGATGAAAGCAAAACAGTACGCGAAATAGTTGAAGAAGCTGTAGGCGAAGTAAAACACGCCCTAAACCGCCTTGACGAAGTGTACAACGAGTACGCAATGGAAGACGCAGACTTTGACGCCCTAGCAAAAGAGCAAGGCGAGCTTGAAGCGATTATTCAAGCGCACGATGGTCACAACATCGATAACGTTTTAGAGCGCGCTGCCGATGCACTGCGTTTACCAGAGTGGGATGCTAAAATTGAGCACCTTTCGGGTGGTGAGCGCCGCCGTGTTGCTATTTGTCGTTTATTACTCGAAAAGCCAGATATGCTTATTCTCGATGAGCCTACTAACCACTTAGATGCGGAGTCGGTTGCTTGGCTTGAGCGCTTCTTACATGATTACGAAGGCACTGTTGTGGCGGTAACGCATGACCGTTACTTCCTTGATAATGTAGCTGGCTGGATACTAGAGCTTGACCGTGGTGAAGGTATTCCATGGGAAGGTAACTACTCTTCTTGGCTTGAACAAAAAGATGCGCGCTTACAACAAGAGCAAAAATCTGAAAAAGCACGCCAAAAATCAATTGCTCAAGAGCTTGAGTGGGTACGTTCAAACCCTAAAGGTCGCCAAGCTAAGTCTAAAGCGCGTATGGCGCAGTTTAGCGAGCTACAGCAGTCTGATTACCAAAAGCGTAACGAAACGAACGAGCTATTTATTCCACCTGGTCCGCGTTTAGGCGACCAAGTGCTTGAAGTGAATAACTTACGTAAGAGCTTTGGCGATCGCGTATTAATTGACGATTTAAGTTTTAGTATGCCAAAAGGCGCGATTGTGGGCATTATTGGTGCCAATGGTGCGGGTAAATCAACCCTATTTAAAATGCTAAGCGGCGAAGAGCAACCAGATAGTGGCAGCATTAGCGTAGGTGAAACTGTAGAGCTTGCAACGGTTGATCAGTTCCGTGGCAATATGGACGAAAGCAAAACCGTATTCCAAGAAATATCTGACGGGCAAGATATGCTAAAAATTGGTAACTTTGAGTTCCCAAGCCGTGCATACGTTAGCCGCTTTAACTTTAAAGGTAATGACCAGCAAAAGTTTGTAAAAGACTTATCAGGTGGTGAGCGTAACCGTTTACACCTTGCTAAGCTTTTAAAAGCGGGTGGTAACGTAGTACTACTGGATGAGCCAACCAATGACCTTGATGTTGAAACACTTCGTGCCCTTGAGAACGCGATTTTAGAGTTCCCAGGCTGTGTAATGTGTATATCGCATGACCGTTGGTTCCTTGACCGTATTGCAACGCACATTTTAGATTACCGCGACGAAGGCCAAATTAACTTCTTCGATGGAAACTACACCGAATACGAAGAATGGCTTAAAAAGACCTTAGGCGCAGAAGCTGCACAACCTAAGCGTATTAAGTATAAAAAAATTGGTTAATTGTTAACTGATATAACAAACCCTGCATTTATGCGGGGTTTTTTTATGCCATTTTTTATCGCTATGCGCTATTTCCCGCTATGCTTGATTTAAATATTATAAAAAAAGGCCCTCGTTCTATGGAAAACCGTCGTCAGTTCTCGCGCATTCTTTTTTCAACCTCTGCACAGCTAGAATTTGCAGGGAGCACTTACCCATGTAAGTTGCTTGATGTATCGTTACACGGAGCGCTGATCACAAAATGTGACGCTTTTAATGGTAAAAAAGACAGCGACGCAACACTACGCTTTACCTTGCCACAAAGCGATATAGAAATAAAAATGGAGGTGTTTATTTGCCACATAGAACAAAAGCATATTGGCCTCAAATGCCACCACATTGATATAAACAGCATTACCTATTTAAAACGATTGGTAGAGCTTAATTTAGCCAATGAACAATTACTTCATCGTGAGCTTGCTTCATTAATTGAAGGCCCACAATAGACTCGCTTAGTTAAGTTTATTACCATAGCCCAAACTTTATTATTGATACGGTTATGCGCCTAAACCCTCACTTACCTTTGGTCTATCATTCTAATTACTCATTTAACTTTGATCCTAAGCACCGGTTTGTAATGAGTAAATTTGCTCATTTATACGAGCAGGTTAAAGGTTTAGGCATTGCAGGCAATAATTTAGTTGAACCTATTTTAGGCACTCCTGAGCCACTTGAACTGGTTCACTGCGAAAACTACATTCACGATTTATGGCATAACCGCCTAGACGAAAAAGCCATGCGCCGCATTGGTTTACCTTGGTCACAACCGCTAATGAACCGTACATTCACCGCACCCCAAGGCACACTGCAAACAGCACGCTTAGCATTAAAACATGGCTTAGCCTGTCATTTAGCAGGCGGTACGCACCATGCACACACTGATTTTGGCTCAGGTTTTTGTATGGTGAACGACTTAGCCTTTACCGCGCAAACATTAATACAAAGCGGTGAAGTGACCAATGTGCTCATTTTTGATTTAGACGTACACCAAGGCGATGGCACAGCTGCAATGCTTGCGCATCAGCCCTATGCGTATACCTGCTCTATACACTGCGAAAAAAACTTCCCGTTTAGAAAATCCCCCAGCGATTTAGACATAGGCCTTGCTAACAATATGCAAGACGCAGAATACTTAGGCATTGTGGATGACACCCTGCAGTTTTTATTAAAAGAGCTCAACCCCGATTTAGTCTTATACGATGCCGGTGTAGATATTTGGCAAGACGATGGCTTAGGCAAACTAGATATAAGCTGGGACGGCATTAAACAGCGTGACCACTTAGTATTTAAGCGCTGCCTTGAACATAACACCGCTATTGCCAGTGTTATTGGTGGCGGCTACGACAGAGACCATACGCGTTTAGCGCAGCGCCATGCAATAGTGATTGAGCAGGCTGCTGGTTTTTAAAATAAGTATTAACCTGTGCGCTTTATACTTTTAACTGGCTTGGGGTTAGCCCTGTCCAACGTTTAAATGCCCGCCTAAAGTTAGGAATATCGTAAAACGCCAAACGCTCAGCAACATGCTCATTGCACTTAGCGCGCAAGGTAAGTAAATAAATGGCTTTATGTTTATTTTGCTCATCTACTAAGCTCGAAAAGCGCATATTATGGCATTTTAGTTTTCGTTTAAACGTGGCTGGGCTCATAGCAAAATACTGGGCGGTTTGCTCTAAACTTGCCTCGTTATAAGTGTGTAGATAGCGCCAAACAGCCTCTATAAAGGTGTATTTTTCGTGTGATTTTACAGCCAATTGAGCGCGTGCTTGCATAAAGCGTAATTCGCTGGCGTACGGGTTAGCTTGGCGAAGTAATGTTTTGCTAATTACCCAACGAGTCGTTGGCTGCTCAAAACGCAGCTTTAAACCTAAATGTTGCTCGTACTGATGCATATGTCGCGGTCGTTTAAAGCTAAAGTCGAACTCACATTGCGGATAGTGCGGGCTTAAACGCTTTAATAAACTATAAAACGCAGCACTGTAAATTTCTAAAATGTAGTTGTGTAGGTCGTCATCAAGCCCTGTAGCAGCATTTAAAAAAATATAAAATTGCTGATTACTTACATAGTGCTGACTAAAAAACAAAGGGCAAAGCTGTAAATGCGCTCGCTGTATTTGTAACAGAGCCGCTCCTAGTTTAGCGCTGTACAATACACTTTGTGCTGCGCTACTTGAATCGTTAACTAATTGACTCCCTAGTAAAAAACCGCTGTCGGGGGTGTTCATTAGGCGTTTAAATTGACTTATTAATTTAACTTGCTGCTCTAAACTAAAGCAATGCTCAACGCTGAGTAAATCTTGCTCAAAAATACCGGTGCCGCGTAACAATTTATGCAGGGCAACCCCCCTACTTTGCGCAAGCTCTACAACGGCAGTTATAAGCCCCTGTGCAGTTAAATACTTGTCACTTAAGCTAACATAACTGTTCACTGCTGGTGGCTCTTTGTTGTTTTTGTAGTTGTAGGCCGCTGTGCAATTGTTGCATTAGCATGTGAGCTGTATCACTTTTTTGCGCTTGTATGATGTGGGTAGTTACACACTGAAACTTAGCAAGCCCAGAGCCTTCTACTTTAAAAGCACAATGTTTTAATGCGGCTGTTATTTGCCTAAGAAGCTCTTGGCCTTGCTGCTTTGATGTGGCTGGCATTAGCACCATAAAACAGTCTCCCGCATAACGACATACCACATCGCTTAACCGACAGTTCATTAGTATAAGCTCGCTTATTTCGCGTAGCAGTCGATCCCCTTCGCTAAAACCAAACTCATTATTAAAACTCGCGAAGTCGCGTATATCAATAGCGGCTAATAAAACTGGCTGCGGCGCCTTAAGCTGCGTGTTTAACACGCTTTGCAAGTATTCGGCTGTATAAACGCCGGTAACGGGGCATACTTTGTCGTGCTCACGTAAATGTGCTTCACGGCGCCTTAGCTGTTTATTTAAAACATATTGTTCTTGGTGCCAATGGTATAAACCTAAACTGGTTAGCAGCATCCCAACGGGGGCTGGCAGTGACTCTATCCAGCTTAGCCACTGCTGCGCAGGTTGCATTAACCATTCATCGAGCAAATCGAGCGTAGCCGAGAACATAAATAAACCAAGCCCAAGCACCAAATAACGAGTAACTTTGCCCGGCGGGCGCGAAATAAGTAAGGCAACAATCCAAGTTAGGGTCATAATCACTATGCCGCCCTCACCGATAATATCGAGCCATTGTATGTGTTGCAGCTCTTTGAGCTCCCCTAAATAGGCACATAAAAATATGGCTAATAACGCCATAGCTATAATACTGTTTGTTAAAAGCCGATGGCTAATAAAGGGATTAAATCGCATAGTTTGTCTTATTTAAATTGCGTATGTATTTATGCTACCCGAAGTGCATTTTTTGTAGCAGGGTCATATTAGCTCAATGATGTGACAGCTAAATGATATGCACTTACTTATAACCTGCACATAGCCCATTAACGCTATATTGCTTGGGAGTGCGATTAGCTCACACGCCTAGGTAAAACGTTTAAAACCTTAATAACCTGCTGATCTAAATAGGGTGTTGTCACATTTGCGTCATTTAATTTAATTAGTTTGCTTTCAAACCAGCAACAGGAGCAAATTACATGGCACACTTTAAACTTAAAGCACTGGTAACAGCGCTATCACTTTGCAATTTAGCAGTATATGCAGCACAGGAAGAACACAGAACTGATGTAAAAATATCTGAAGAGTTAGTAGTCTATGGCGAAATAGGTTATCGCAACCGCTCACAAGAACTAGCCCCAACGCTTGAATACTCTCAAGAATACTTTCAGCGTTTTGAACCACTAACAGCAGGTGATGCACTAAAGCGTGTCCCGAGTGTGACGTTTTTATCAGATGTGCTTGAGTCTGACGGCGCACGCATGCGTGGCTTAAGTCCGGCTTACACAAAAGTACTTATTAATGGCGAAGAAGTTCCGGGCGCTGGTGCTGACCGTTCATTTTTTGTGGACCGTATTCCAGCAGAATTAATCGAGCGTGTAGAAATAATTCGTTCATCAAGTGCCAACCGCTCTGCCGATGCTATAGCAGGCACACTTAATATTGTACTACGCGATGGCTACAGCTTAGACGGCGGTTACATTCGCGCAGGAGGATTACGCTATGATGATGGTGAACTAAAAGAAAGCTTTGCAGGCGTTTACGGTACTGAGTTTGCAGGTGGACGTTTACTACTAGGGGCTAATTTTCAAGGTCGTTATAACCCAAAACAAAAATCAAGCATACGTTATGGTGATAGCCCTGAAAATAACCCTAATTATGCAACTGATGATTTTGATAACCGTGAAGATCAATCTGATACTCGTGATGGCGATGACACATCATTAAATGCCAGCTTTGAAAAGGTATTTGATAACGGTGGCAAGTTTGATATTAGCGCTATGTGGGTTGATACAGACCGTACCGAAGACGAGCGTTCTTTTGAATATGACGACGCGACGGCCACGTCTAACTCTGTGGTTGAAGACGGTAACTTGCTTTCAGACAACGCAAATGTTTCCTACATTGACCAAACCAACTACAACATAAACTCAGGTTATGAATTACCGTTATTAGGCGGTACCAGCAAGTTTAAAGTAAGCTATGCCAGCTTTGAAGAGTCAGTTTACGAGCAAGAAGTTGAGCTTGATACATCTGAGCTCCCAATGGTTTTTGAGGAAGCAGAAGAAACTGTTGAGATTGACGATAAAGAATGGTCATTACAATGGCAACATAGCTTACTGCTCGGTGACTCAAAAGAAGTTCAGTTTGGTGCTTTTGTTCAAGGAAAAGAGCGCGACACAGCAATTTTTGAAGCGGAAGATGAAAGTGAGCAAACACTTACTAGCTGGGATCAATTTAACCAAACACCTATGTCTTTAGCTGTATTTAATAACGAATTTGAAGCAGTAGACGGAGGCGTTAATACGCTTGAAGAAGACCGTTTTGACTTATTTGCATTAATCAAACACGAAGCAGATGTGTTCTCATGGGAGATGGGTGTACGTTGGGAGTCAACTGACTCAAACATTACCGATACCAATGAAGGCGTTACTGCCGAAAACGATTATGACTTTATTTTACCGTCGGCTCACTTTCGTTACAGTGTCAGCGATAACGGTCGAGTAAGCGCCTCTGTTGCTCGTAGCTTACGCCGCCCTGACTTTGACTACATAACACCCGCCCTACTTGAAGAAGAGCTCGCTGATAATGACTTTTTAGGTAACCCAAATCTTAAGCCAGAATCTTCTTGGGGTATTGATTTAGGTTACGAATACCGTTTAGGTAAAAGTGGTGTTGTCGGTGTAAACGTATTTTACCGTGACGTTAGCGACCTAATTGAAATTGCCAGCACAGGTGTTGAAGGCTCAGAAGGCGAAGGTACATTTGTACTGCAACCACAAAATACTGGCGATGGCACAGTACAAGGTATTGAGTTTGATTTATCAACGCCACTGAGCGCAATCAACATGCCAAATACTGGTATTTTCATAAACTACTCTTGGCTTGACAGTGAAGTTGAAGACAGTTTTGGCAAACGTAAATTTAACGACCAATCAGATTATGTTTATAACATTGGCTTTATCCAAGATTTACCAATACTGCGTGCATCATTTGGTGCAACTTACCGTAACCAAGGTGATGCATACGGACGCTTTGTAGGTGAAGAAGTTACCACCTCTTACGGTGCTGATTTAGAGCTTTTCGTTGAAAAGCGCTGGGATGACGTAACCCTTCGCCTAGTGGGTTCAAACCTACTTGATGCCAGTAAAGATGAAGTTTTTAACAAATTTGACTCACTTGATGACCAAAACAGCCGTGACTTTGATGAGTACGAGCTTGAATCTGAAGAAGCAGGTCCTGTGATTCAACTAATGTTGCGCTACGCATTTTAATAGCAGGCATCATCATTTTAGGCACGTGATGGATTGCTATTACGTGCCTTTTGGGAGTTAGAACATGTTTAAACTGTCTTTCATAATGGCCGCCCTACTGAGCTCATCAGCACTCAGTGCAGTCGAGCCTGTTATTTATAAAGATGAGCTTTATCAACAGCAAAAAATAGCTAAGTTAAATACGCTACCTGATAGCCTTAATTTTATGGTAATTGGTGATTGGGGACACAATGGCCACTTTTATCAAAAAGAAGTGGCTCACCAACTAGAAATAGCCATGTACCAAACTGATGCTGACTTTATCGTCTCAACTGGCGATAACTTTTACCCAAATGGTGTGGCAAGCGTTAACGATCCGCTTTGGCAATCAGCCTTTGAGAACATATACCACGGCCCTCACACATTTGAAGATTGGTATGTTGTTTTAGGTAATCACGATTACTTGGGTAATGCTCAAGCACAAATTGACTACACAGAAAAAAGCCAGCGTTGGCAGTTACCTGCAAGGTACTACAGTAAAACATTTGCGCTTGCAAACAACGAGCAAGTGTTAATGGTTTTTTTAGATACCAACCCGATTCAGCCTGAATATAAAGACCGTGATAAATACCGTTCTACCCAAGGGCAAGGCTATAAAACCCAGCTTACTTGGCTTGAAACCCAACTTGCCGGCAGTAAAGCAAAGTGGAAGATTGTGGTCGGTCATCACCCGCTTTATTCAAGTGGTAAACGCTTTGGCCGTAACCAAGGGCTTCGCGACATTTTAGAGCCTATTTTGGAGCGTCATAACGTGCATGCTTATATCGCTGGACACGAGCACGACTTGCAATACAACCAACCAAAAAATAGCAAAGTGGCTCACTTTGTCTCTGGTGGAGGCAGTGAAGCACGGTTTGTAAAACAACGTGAATTTACCCGCTACGCAGAAGCAACACCTGGTTTTTTAAGTGTATCTATCAATGGCGAAACATTCAGTGTAAGTGCGATAAATCACCTTGGTGAAGTACGTTTTAGCACTGAAAAGCACATAGATAAGTAAAGGATAAAATAATGAACTTTAAATTAAATACCATTTCAACAGTGCTCTCAAGTGCACTTCTGGTTACAGCTCTTAGCGGCTGCACAAGTAATGAGGAACCTAGCAGCCAAAGCAACGCAGCTATGGTAAAAGCAGCAATAGCTGTGGAAAAATTTGGCCCTCAACAAAATATGCAAGGCTCACAGGCAGCAGCGCTGGGTAATAACCAATGGTTGATTGCCAGCGAAAGCCAGGGCTTATTAGTGGCAGATAAAGACCAAAGCAGTGTGTTATTGGCGGGTAACTTTGAGTCAATTTCACTAAAACAACTATCAGCGCAGCAATTTTTACTCGCAAGCATTGATAAAAGCCAAGACAATGTAGTCATCTTTGAGCTTGAAAAAAATGGTCAAACTTGGCAGATAAATGAACTCTCTCGTATTACCCCGCCTCAAGCTCAGCCTGATGCCGTGTGTTTATTTAAAAACACTGATAACAAGACTGTCTCAGCATTTGTGCCGGATGTTCGAGGCTTGATCAGCGAAACCATCATTTATGATTTAGCCACTAAACAAGCTAAAAATATTGCAGTACGTGAGTTCTCTGCAGTCACTGAGGCTTCAGGCTGTGCTGTTAATGATGAAACAAAAACCTTGTATGTGGGCGAAGCAGAGCTAGGTGTGTGGGCTATCAATGCTGATGCGGAATCAGATGCCAATAAACAACCTGTGGCTTTAGTTGAGCCATACGGTGAATTAAACAGTGAAATCGGGGCATTATCAGTATCACAAGATGGTACTTTATGGCTTACTGCCACTGATGGCAATATGATCTATGCTTACCACGAAAATACTGAAAAACTAAGTCAGTGGTCACTTTCTGGCGATCACACCATTGAATCTGTTGCAACGAGTTTGATCAATAACAATCAAGCGCAGCTAGTTTTAATTGATGATGAAACAGGTGCCTACATTCAAGCAAACGTTAACTACGCAGCGCAAACTTCTGTCTCAAATAGCAAAGTTGCTATGACTCACCTCCATGCCAGCGCACAAACAACACCAGTAGCAGCATTTGGTGATGCAGCGGATGACCCGGCAATTTGGATAAATGAGCAAGACGCTAAAAACAGCTTAATTTTAGGCACAGATAAACGTCGCGGCTTGATGGTTTATGATCTTGATGGCAACAAAGTACAATCACTTAATGTAGGGCGTTTAAATAATGTTGATGTACGCCAGCATCAGGATATAAACAACGAAACCCAGACTTGGATCACAGCCAGCAACCGCACGCTTAACAGTATTAGCGTGTTTACTGTCGATAGCGCGAACAAAGTAAACCATGTAACAGAAGTAGCCACAAACCTAGCCGAGATTTACGGTATGTGTATGTATTCGTCTGAATCTGGTCAATACATATTTGTTAATGATAAATCAGGTTTATTCCAGCAATATAAACTCACCGGTGAGCAAAGTAACTTAAGCGGTGAACTGGTTAGAGAGTTTACCCTACCAAGCCAGCCTGAAGGCTGTAGTGCTGATGATAAGCGCGGCCAATTATTTGCAGGTGAAGAAGATGCAGGCATTTGGTATATCGATGCTGAACCCAGTGCTGGTAACAAAGCGGTCATGCTACAAGGTATAAATGAGCAACTTGTTGCTGATGTTGAAGGCATGGAAATCTATCATGCTGATGATGCTCGCTATTTAGTGGTATCAAGCCAAGGCGATAATAGCTACGTGCTTTATAAAATATCAGATAATACACAACCTAGTCTAAGCTTTGCAGGTAAATTTAATGTGATTGCTAATCTAGATAAAGGCATTGACGGCGCAGGTGAAACCGACGGCTTAACCGTTACAGCAAAAGCTTTACCAGGCTATCCTGAAGGCATGCTTATAGTGCAAGACGGCTACAACCGTATGCCACTACAACCACAAAATTTTAAAATTATTGACTGGCGTGAAGTTAAAAAAGCGATTAAGTAAAAACCTACCATATTTAAACGCAATAAGGCTCTTACGAGCCTTTTTACTATGTGTATTTAAAATAAACCTATTAAATTTAGAGTTATTAAAGCTATATTCTACACTTTTAACTCCTAAATTAATTGAGGTTATTATGCGTTTACTTCTTACTTTGTTGATCATTACTATAAGCGGATACGCTTTTGCTGAGGAAGAGGCAGCAGAATTGCCACCACTCAACCCCAAATACAAGGCTGAGCATGCAATAGCACTGGTGAATAAAGGTTCATGAATTTATGCGTTTAACTTACCCGGCTATAAATTACCGCACGATGTACAAGTGGTGTATAGGATTAAAAACCCCGATGTGGCTTTTTTAGATGTTGTACGCAACGCAGAGCTTATAACGCTAAAGCCCAAACCATTTAATATTCAACGCTTAATGCGCGGTGAAGAAATAACCATTACCGCAGATGTGTACGAAGGCAATTACAAAAAAGCAGGCAGCCTAATTTACACAAACAGAACAATAGAAATGAGTAAGCAGCTATATGCTCGCCAATTAAAAGATTTAGCTAAAGCTAGCCAGTGGCAAGAATACGACATGATAGACCTAGGTAGCACAGAGCGAATTTACATACATAAAATTAGCCAAGCACCTAGTTTCAGCCACTTAATTTTTGTAGATTTGGTAAATGCCTGTATGCAAAAGTTTAGAACCTCAACCCTCCTTCCTAGCCAGAATGAGTTAACGTATAAATTTATAAACTGCGGCTCCCTAAAACCTTTGTTTTACGAAGCAGAAAGTTTAAATAAATAGTTTCAAACATGAAAAAAGGCCCTTTCGAGCCTTTGGATTAACTTTGGAAATATAAAGTTTTAAAAATTATATCAGTGTAAGCAGTTGTGGCGCTGCGCTGTGGTAGTCAACGGCCATAGCTATACTGAGTGCTGTAATATTTACAATAGAAAAAGCAAACACTTGGCGTGCCCAGCTCGTTAAATTAACATTACGGCGATAGCCACGCAGTGCCATAAGTAACCACCAAAAACTGGTAATACACGCCACAGCCATAAACGCTGCACCCGTGTAGCCACTTATTGGCAATAGCATGACGACTAAAGCGTACACAGCAATATAAAGTACAATATGGCGCTTCGCTTTATCAATACCTTGCGCTACGGGTAATACGGGAATACCTGCGGCTTGGTAATCTTTAAAGCGAAAAATAGCAATGGCATATGAATGCGGCATTTGCCACAGACTAAACATAACTAATAGTATTAATGCACCAATATCGAACTGCCCGGTTACAGCGCAGTAACCTACAACAGGAGGCACTGCGCCAGAAAGGCTACCTACAAACGTGCCATAAACTGAGTTGCGCTTCATGTAAAGGCTATAAACCCCAACATAAATGACATAGCCAAACGCTGCAAAAAATACCGCGGCTTGTGTGGTGTAAGCAATGAGTAGACCAAACCCTACAACACCCAATAAGACCCCGTGACTCAGTGCAGCAAAGGCCGACATTTCGCCTGTTACTGTAACCCGCGTACGAGTACGTGCCATGGCTACATCTATGTCTCTATCAATTACATTGTTGATAGCACAGCCCGATGCAACCACAAGTGACAAGCCAATAAGCGTAACAACCATTAGCCATGGGTCTATATCCCCGCGCGAGGCAAGTAAAAAACCGCCTGCAACGCTGATAAGGTTGCCCATAATAATACCCGGCTTAGTCACTGATAAATAACGACGAAACATCTTCAACTCCTAGTACATCATCATTGCGTTAGATTCGTAAATTATCCAAACCGATAACCCTACAACCATAACGATGATCAGGGCACTGAATAAAAATGAGAAGGTATTTGCACGGCCATCTTCGGTGGTAAAATTAAGGTGTAAAAAGTATTTTAAATGCACCCCAATTTGCACAATAGCTAAAGTAACAATGCTCCAAAGCGTGGTTACTTTTGAAAAGTCGCCTCCCATAACCATGTAAAATGGTATGGCGGTTAAAATTATTGATAGCACAAAGCCTATTAAGTACGATTTAATGCTGCCATGAGAGTCATCATGGTGCTCGTTTTGCATTTGATTTAACGCGTGCGCTTCGCTGTGGCTCATTACATTGCTCCCATTAAATAAACAACGGTAAATACACAAATCCAAACAATGTCTAAGAAGTGCCAAAATAGGCTTAGGCAACTTAACCGCGTTACGGTTGGCTTACCTAAACCACGTTTAGCCACTTCTATCATCATGATTGTCATCCAAATTAAACCCGCAGTTACGTGTAAACCATGTAAGCCTACTAACGAGAAGAATGAGGTTAAAAAGGCACTTTGTTGTGGGCCATTACCATGCACAATTAGGTGATGAAATTCGTAAATTTCCATACCTATAAACACAGCACCTAAACAAAAGGTGATAAACAACCAAGTGAGCGTTAGCGCCTTTTTTTGCCCTTGTGCGGCAATCATGGCAAAACCAAAAGTAATACTACTAATAAGGAGCGCTGCTGTTTCTACAGCAACAAAGTCGAGTTCAAAAATGTCTTTACCTGACACTCCGCCAGCTGTATTCATATATAGCACGGCATACGTGGCAAAAAACGAGGCAAACAATAAGCAATCAGTCATTAGGTATAACCAAAAGCCAAAAATTGTATCGCCAGAGGTGTCGTGATGATCATGCGCATGATCATCGTGCGAAACTGTATCTAAATGAGCAGTTTCTACATTCGCAGAGAGTGTACTCACGCGCTTAGCTCCTTATTTCCACTAGAATTATACGCAGCTTCAATACGTGCAATTTCATCAGGTTGTATGTAGTAATCTACATCGCTGGTGTAACAACGCTTAATAAATATGGCAATTCCACCCACTAGCCCTACTACAGCTAACCACCAAATATGCCAGATCATGGCAAAACAAAATGCGGTTAGGCTGGCTGCCATCAACACACCTGCAGAGGTATTTTTAGGCATATGAATAGGGCTGTAACTTGATTTTGTTTGATAAGCTTGGCCTTTTTCTTTCATGTCGGTCCAGGCATCAATATCGTCAATGTGTGGAATGGTGGCAAAGTTGTACACTTGTGGCGGTGAACTTGTTGCCCACTCAAGGGTATGTGCGTTCCATGGATCGCCCGTTGTATCGTCAAGCGCTTCACGGTCTCTAAAGCTTACAAATAGCTGCACAGCTTGGAAAATAATACCAAACATAATAATCGCAGCGCCGCCCGCGGCAATGTATAACCATATATTCCAATCGGGGTTATTGGTGTGGTTTAAACGACGCGTCATACCTAAGAAACCAAGTACATACAACGGCATAAACGCCACGAAGAAACCAACAATCCAACACCAAAAAGACGCTTTACCCCATTTTTCGCTAAGCTTAAAGCCCATTGCTTTAGGGAACCAAAACACAAAACCTGCAAGGTAGCCAAATACAGCGCCACCAATAATGGTGTTATGGAAATGCGCAATTAAGAATAAACTGTTATGCAACACGTAATCGGCACCCGGAATAGCCAGTAGTACGCCGGTCATACCGCCTACTGTAAAGGTAACCATAAAGCCTAATGTCCAAAGCACCGGAACGCTGATGCGTAAACGGCCGCGGTAAATTGTAAACAACCAGTTGAATAGCTTAACACCTGTAGGGACGGCAATAACCATGGTCATTACCCCAAAGAACGCATTAACGTTTGCACTCGACCCCATGGTGAAAAAGTGATGTAACCAAACAATAAACCCTAAAATAGAGATTGCACCACTGGCATACACCATCGATTTGTAACCAAATAAACGTTTACCGGCAAAGGTTGAGATAATTTCAGAAAAAATACCAAACGCAGGCAATACTAAAATGTAAACCTCAGGGTGACCCCACGCCCAAAACAGGTTGATGTACATCATGGCGTTGCCGCCCGCTGCATTGGTAAAAAAGTGAAAATCAAGGTAACGGTCAAGCGTAAGCATGCCCAGCACAGCAGTTAAAATAGGGAATGATGCTGCAATTAAGATATTTGCCCATGTACATGCCCATGTAAAAATTGGCATTTTCATTAGGGTCATACCTGGGGCACGCATTTTAAACACTGTAACTAAAAAGTTGACTGCCGTTAAAAGCGTACCGAGACCGGATATTTGTAAGGCCCATATATAATAATCGACCCCCACCCCAGGGCTAAAGGTCAGCTCCGAAAGCGGCGGATACGCCACCCAACCTGTTTTTGCAAACTCACCAAATACAAGCGACAAGTTAATTAAAATGGCGCCGCTGGCAGTAAACCAAAAACTTAAATTATTTAAAAATGGAAAAGCAACATCGCGAGCACCAATTTGCAGTGGTAATACAATGTTCATTAGGCCAATCATAAATGGCATAGCCATAAATATGATCATGATAACGCCATGCGCTGTAAATATTTGGTCGTAATGCTCGGGAGGCAAATAACCTGGCGCACCACTGGTAGCAAGTGCTAACTGCGCACGCATCATAATGGCATCAGAAAAACCACGAAACAGCATTATTAATGCTAAAAAGATGTACATTACGCCTAAGCGTTTATGATCAACAGAGGTGATCCAGTCGTGCCAAAGCACGCCCCACTTTTTATATTTAGTAATAAGCCCGGCAATAATAAGCCCGGCAATCGCTATCACCGTCATGGTAACCATTATAATTGGCTCATGAAACGGGATTGCATCGAGTGAAAGTTTACCTAAAAACGACATTATTATTCCTCGCCCTGGCTGTGAGATAAAGGCATTGCGTGTTTATTCATTTCATGGTGCCTGTTGCTCATTTGCCCATGTTCGCTCATCGCTTGATGTTTTTTGTTCATATCGCCATGTGCCTGCATATACTTCATAACAATGGTATGAAATAAGCCGTCATCAACCTTGCCATAATAGGCAACAGGATTGTTTTCACTGGCTTTTGCAAGCTCAACATAATTAGCATGAGTGAGGTTATTAGCATTGGCTTTAACGCGGGTTACCCACTTGTCAAAATCAGCGTGTGTTGGGGTGGCAATGGCATTGAATTTCATACCGGTAAAACCTGCACCACTGTAATTAGCAGAAAAGCCTTTAAATGTGCCCGGCTCATTTGCAATTAAGTGAAGCTTGGTTTCCATGCCCGCCATAGAATAGATTTGACTACCTAGCTGAGGAATAAAAAACGAGTTCATTGTGCTTTGTGAAGTGATTTTGTATTCAACAGGTACATTAGCCGGAAATACCAATTCATTTACCGTTGCAATACCTTGCTCTGGGTAAATAAATAGCCACTTCCAGTTTAATGAAACTACCTCTACAGTGAGGTGCTCGCCTTTACCTTCAATAGGTTTATAGGGGTCTAAGTCTTGGGTAGACTGCCAGGTAATAACACCCAAAATAATAACGATAACAATAGGAACAGCCCAAACAACGGCCTCAATCTTATTTGAATGAGCCCATTTTGGTGCATAAATTTCATGATCTCGTGTGTCTCGGTATTTCCATGCGAAATACAAAGTCATCACAATAACGGGGATTACTACGAGCAACATAAGGACAGTAGCAATGATGATTAAGTTTTTCTCATCAATACCTATTTGGCCTTTTGGATCGAGTACCCCGCCTTTACAGCCTGACAATGCCAGCACCGTACTAGCTAAAGCAATATTACAAAGGTTACGAATTAACAAGGGAGTATCCTACAAACCTAGAGTTTTAATTTGCTGCTTTGAATTAAAATAAAGCAACGATTTTTCAATAAAAACCCAAGTTAACTAGCACTAAATTATAAAAATAAAGGGGACTGAACCCGCTGCAAGTGGATGCAAAAAATACCTAGCAACAAACCCAGCTTCTAAACGCATTTATATAACGTAATAAAAGTTAACTTGGGTGAGTGTTGGTTGGCTGACGTGTTTAAAACACGTGGCTACATTGCTAATGCAAACTTTAATTATTTACAGCAAGAATAAATAATTAAAACCAGCGGCAAGTACAGCCTTACAGACAACCTGTAAAGCTAGGTGGAGCACGACAACCATGTGCAGCGGACACAGGTTGATGTACTTTTGCCTCGCGAAAAGCGAAAGCGGCTTTACGAAGGATTATTCCAGCACGACGCGCCGGAAAAATATGGAACAATAACCAGCAAAGGCCAATGAGTAACTGACTAGATATGATCGGATGAGCTAAAAATTGCGCTATGTGTAGCAGTATAGGCTCAACTATAGAGCCATTGCTAAACAGCGCTTCAAGCTGAAAGGCATCCTCTAATGCACCACTTAGCAGCATAACTGTATTAAACACTAATAATGTTATAGCGACACACACGCCCTTGCCCGCTTTATTCAAGCGCTCACACGTTTGCGGTTTGCTAGAAGCAAAAGCCGTATTTGTATGATGCAAAGAAAGTGTGTTCAAAGACATTAACCTACTAAATGACTAATAACAAAATTAGAGTAATAAAGTGCGCAATGGAAAAATAAAAAAAACATTGCTGCTGTAAGCCCTAAAACGAGGTGCTAAATACAATCAAACCCGGCTAGCACACATTTACCTAGTGAGAATTGATCCGTATCAAACAAACTTTCAAAACTTACTGAAAGTTCGATGCTGAGTATAACAAAGACAGTTTTCGGTTCAACAAAAAATAGAAAGTTTTGCGTTAAGCTTTCGCAGCTATTTTGTTAATAAAAAATAACACAATGAGATTAATGATTTAGCTTATAAATATTTTATATTTAGGAAGTTTGAGAAGTATAAGCAAGGGGGATTAATGAAGTTAAAAATAAAGCCGCACAAATAAAAACAGCCCAAATTCAGTCACCACCAAACTTGAGCCGCCTTTCACACTGACAATATCTTCACACACAATATAAAGATTTTTGGTTTACACTGCGTGGCAATTGTAGGAAATAAAAACAACTCAAGCTAAGTCACCACCGAACTTGAGTTGCCTTTCACACTGACAACATCTTCACACACAATATAAAGATTTTTGGTTTACACTGCGTGGCAATTGTAGGGAATAAAAACAACTCAAAACCGGTCACCACCGACCTTGAGTTGCCTTTCACACTGACAACATCTTCACACACAATATAAAGATTCTAGGTTTACACTGCATGGCAATTGTAGGGAATAAAAACAACTCAAGCTAAGTCACCACCTAACTTGAGTTGCCTTTCACACTGACAACATCTTCACACACAATATAAAGATTCTGCTTGTTAGCTGCGCTAACTAATTTAGCCTAAGCCATAAATATGTGGGTTGAGAGAAAATAAACAGCTCTTGTTTGGTCACCACCAAAGTCGAGCTGCTTTACACTGACAACATCTTTACACACACATTTATAAAGATTCTTTTAGCAAGGCACTCTTGCCTTTAACTTGTCACTTGAGCTTTGCTCTGTGTCTATGGTTAAACTTTAGAGTGTTAGCTCCAATTTGACAAACGAGAAAAATAAACCTAATAGGTGAAAAAAACTAAACTATAGACCTTGGTCTAATACATTAAGCTTGCGTTTATTTGAAAACAGAAGCTGAGCAGTAATACCAATGCGCATGATTAAGTGATCTATTTTGACGATGGATAAACGTGTTGATAGCAAGGCAAAAAATTCGTTATTTAGTTATTCTCGGCAATTGCTCCTGCATTACTCTACCTTCTATGTCCATACAGTCGTAAGTAAAAACTTTTTAACGCAGATAGCGACACGTTTAGCCCCTGAAATGATTAAGCATTAATGCGGATTGGTATAAAAATACAGGCACAAAAAAAGCGCCATTAGGCGCTTTCTGATACTAAGCTTCAGCTTAAATAATTTGGTTTTCTTTCCAGGCTTGCTCTTTGGCCATGCGCTGTTTACGCTTATCACATGGGTCGTCACAATCACACGCTTTATCAATACCTACCGAACCTAATCCACCACAACTACTTGCCATAGATTTTCTTTGTACGATCATACCAACAGCCATAGCTATCACGATTAGAATTAATAACCCAAAAGTAAGAAGAAAAAGTGACATTGCTTAGCCCCTATTGTTCAGCAATAAATTATGCCCAAACATTGTTGAGCGAGTGCTAAATTATACACTCAAAACTAGTTTAGATGCGAGAAAAGTCTATTTTAAAAAATCGGTTGTTGTATGCGTTTAGCATCAATAATAACCTAGCAAAACGCCATTCTATTAAAGATATGGCTTAAATGCAGTGCTCGCGTACGTCACAATGCCTTTGTCCGACTTAGCCATTAAGTACACAGGTAAATTGTGTTTTTCTGCGTATGCCTTTGCATCAGCCATTCCCATAACCGTTAATGCCGTTGCTAAGCCATCTGCAGTCATAGCGCTTGGATGCAATACGGTTACCGACACTAAATCATGCTTTATTGGCATGCCTGTTTCAGGATCTATCAAGTGGGTATAAGTCTCACCATCCATTTCATAAAATATACGGTAGTCTCCTGACGTAGCAATTGCATTCGTAGCAGGTGTTAATACACGGTGTACCTTGCGCTCGCCTGGTGGCGCATCTGGTTGCTCTATTGCGATTTTCCAGTCTTGCTTATTTGGTTTTTCGCCACCTATGCGCAGCTCTCCACCTATTTCGACCATATAGTTACTTATGTTTTGACTTTCAAGTAATTGCGCTACTTTATCAATGCCATACCCTTTTGCTGTCGCCGAAAACGATAGCTCTAGGCCATCAACCTTTTTAGCCAAGCCTTGTTCTGTAAGAGTAAGTTTATCTACACCGATTTTTTCAATCATTGCAGCAAGTGCTTCATCACCTGGGCGCTTAGTTGGTTTTTTATCCGGCCCAAAGCCCCATAAATCAATTAACGGGCCCATGGTTACATCTAGGGTTTTAGTAGACTTGCCTAAGCGAATCGACTCACTCACCACAGCCCTAAAGTCTTCACTAATTGGCATAACCTGATTGGCGGGTAGTTTGTTAAATGTGTTAATTTCAGAGTCTGCAATATACGTAGACATAGATTCGTTAACTGCTTTTAGTTCATCATCTATTTGCTGCTGTAACTTAGTGGCATCAATGTTTTCATCGTCGGCAAAATATTTAATATGGTAGGTTGTACCCATTGTTTTGCCTTTTAAAAAGACCTCCTGAGGTGTTTTATCAGCACCACAGCCAGAGATAAATAGCATTATAATTAATAAAAATATGCTGATAGCGCCTTGAGAACTGCTTACTCTGTTCATTAATTTAGCCTATGTAAAATAAAATAAAAAAACCTCGTTACACATAGTGCAACGAGGTTTGTATTTTAACCAAAACTAAACTGTTTTGATATGGGTGTTAGCCACCGAAATCATCAAGTAAGATATTTTCGTCTTCTACACCTAGGTCTTTAAGCATGCCAATAACAGCCGCGTTCATCATTGGAGGACCACACATGTAGAACTCACAATCTTCTGGCGCTTCATGATCTTTCAAGTAGTTTTCATAAAGTACGTTATGGATAAAGCCTGTGTAACCTTCCCAGTTATCTTCTGGTTGTGGATCAGACAAGGCTGTATGCCATACGAAATTTTCGTTATCTGCAGCTAAGCCATCGAAATCTTCAACATAGAACATTTCTCGCTTAGAACGTGCACCATACCAGAAGCTAATCTTACGCTTAGAGTTTAAGCGCTTAAGCTGGTCAAAGATGTGTGAACGCATTGGTGCCATACCTGCACCACCACCTACAAATACCATTTCAGCGTCAGTGTCTTTAGCGAAGAACTCACCAAATGGCCCTGAAATAGTTACCTTGTCGCCTTCTTTAAGTGACCAAATGTACGATGACATTTTACCACAAGGTAGGCTTAAGTTTCTTGGCGGCGGCGTAGCAATACGCACGTTAAGCATGATAATGCCTTCTTCTTCTGGGTAGTTAGCCATTGAGTATGCACGAATTGTTTCGTCATCTACTTTTGACTCCAGGTCGAAGAAACCAAAGTGGTTCCAATCGCCACGATACTCTTCTGGAATATCGAAATCAGCATATTTAACATGGTGAGCAGGCGCTTCGATTTGGATGTAACCACCCGCACGGAAAGGTACTGACTCGCCATCTGGAATTTGCAGTTTAAGTTCTTTAATGAACGTAGCTTTGTTATCGTTAGAGATAACTTCACAATCCCATTTTTTAACACCGAAAATTGACTCTTCAAGCTCAATTTCCATGTCGTTTTTAACATTTACCTGACACGCTAAACGACAGCCTTCACGGGCTTCACCTTTAGAGATGTGATCAAGCTCTGTTGGTAAGATATCGCCGCCACCTTCTTTAATGTGAACACGACACTGACCACAAGAGCCACCGCCACCACAGGCAGAAGATACGAAAATACCTGATTCAGATAGTGCGCCTAAAAGCTTACTACCTGCTGATGTTTTAATGGCTTTATCTGGGTCGCCATTAATACCGATGATGATGTCACCGCTCGCAACTAACTTAGATTTAGCACCAATGATTACTAAAACAAGTAGTACAACGATAGCGATGAAAACACCAACGCCTAAGAAAATCTCATAACTCATGATTTATCCTCGCTACCTTTACAGTGAAATACCAGAGAATGACATAAAGCCAAGACCCATCAAGCCAACAGTGATAAAGGTAATACCTAAACCACGTAAGCCGTCTGGCACGTCTGAATATTTCATTTTCTCACGGATACCTGCAAGTAATGTAATTGCAAGCGCCCAACCAACACCAGCGCCAACACCATAAACTACAGACTCGCCGAAGTTATAGTTACGCTCAACCATGAATGATACCGCACCAAAAATTGCACAGTTAACTGTGATAAGTGGTAAGAAGATACCTAATGCGTTGTAAAGTGCAGGGAAGAACTTATCTAATGCCATCTCTAAAATTTGCACTAGTGCTGCAATAACACCGATGAAAGTTAAGAAACGTAAAAAGCTAAGATCTGCTTCAGGGTAACCAAGCCACTCTAATGCACCTGGTGCAAGTACAGCATGGTAAACCAAGTTATTTACTGGTACTGAAATACCAAGTACAACGATAACGGCTACACCTAGGCCAATAGACGTAGTTACTTTTTTAGATACAGCTAAGAAAGTACACATACCTAGGAAGAAAGCTAAAGCTAAGTTTTCAATAAAAACCGCTTTTACAAATAAACTAATATAATGTTCCACTGCTTGCCCCTTACGCTTTAGCTTCTACTTGGTCTTTCTTATAAGTACGAAGTACCCATATGAATAAACCAATGATGAAGAATGCACTCGGTGGTAAAATCAATAGACCCATAGGTTGATACCAACCACCATCTTGTACTAATGGGATAATATCAACACCGAATAGTGTTCCCTTACCGAAAAGTTCACGAATAAAACCAACAGTAAGTAATACTACTGAGTAGCCTAAACCGTTACCCACGCCATCTAGGAATGACATAAGTGGTGGCGACTTCATTGCGTATGCTTCAGCACGGCCCATTACGATACAGTTAGTAATAATTAGACCAACAAATACAGAAAGCTCTTTTGCCGTAGCGTAAGAGAATGCTTGTAAAACTTGGTCCACAACAATTACTAATGATGCAATGATCGTCATCTGTACGATAATACGTACTGATGAAGGTATATGGTTACGAATGCTTGAAATAAACAAGCTAGAAAACGCTGTTACCAATGTCAGTGCAATTGACATGATTAGTGCATTTTTCAAGCTAGACGTTACCGCTAATGCAGAACAAATACCAAGTACTTGTAATGCGATTGGGTTGTTAGCAAAAACCGGACCAAACAGGACCGACTTCATTTCTTTAGTATCAGCCATTATTTCAACGCTCCTTCACGTACCTTCGCAAGGAAAGGACCAAAGCCGTTTTCACCAGTCCAAAAGTCAACCGTGTGATCAACACCATTAGAAGTTAGCGTAGCACCTGATAAACCATCAATTTGATGTTCGTTGCTAGCACCGCTTTTCATAATGTTAATAGGTAACTCTTTACCTTGCCATTTAGCTGTCCATTGTGGGTTTTGAATTTCGCCACCCAGACCAGGCGTTTCGCTATGCTTGTAGAAGTTGATGTTTTTAACTGTTTCGCCATCGCTTTCAAGCGCTAAGAAACCGTACATTACACCCCAAAGGCCGTAACCTTGGATAGGTAAAATGATTGCATCTGTAGAGCCATCTTCTTTTTTAGAGATGTAAACAGGTGAGTTTTTAGTCATACGCTGAATACCAGCGATGTCTGTGATCCCTTCTGCTTTAAGCGCAAAACTACGTTGCTGGTCAAATTTCGTTTTTTCGAAATCAAATGAGTTTGGATCAGCATTTTCAACAAATTCGCCAGTGTTCATATCAACAACACGTGCTTCGATTTTGCCATCGAATGTGTCAGATACAGACTCTGCGATTTCAATATCAGCTGCTGCTAAGATATTACGTTGAATATCTTGAGTTTTATTAGCTTGCTGTAAAGGACGAAGCTGTACAGAGGCAAACGATACAATAATTGCACACACTAAACATAGTGCAACAACAACCGTTAACGTTTTGCCGATTGATTCGTTATTACTAGACATTACGTGCCAACCTCCGCTTGATATTAGCTTGCACTACAAAGTGATCGAATAGTGGAGCAAATAAGTTAGCAAATAAGATTGCTAGCATCATGCCTTCAGGGAAAGCAGGGTTTACTACACGGATCATAACTACCATAAAGCCAATAAGCGCGCCGTATGCGAACTTACCTTTATCGGTAAATGCAGCTGATACAGGGTCAGTAGCCATAAAGAACATACCAAACGCAAAGCCACCTAGTACTAAATGCCAATGCCAAGGCATAGCAAATACAGGGTTACTCTCAGAGCCAATTGCATTTAATAAGAAAGCAGTTGCCACCATACCTAGGAATACACCTAGTACAATGCGCCAAGAAGCGATGCGAACGTAAATTAAGAATAAGCCACCAATAAGCACAGCAAGTGTTGAAGTTTCACCTACAGAACCTTGGATGAAACCGTAAAACGCATCCCACCATAGTGCCATGTTGCTGTAATCAAGTGTACCTACAAACGCTTGACCTAGCATAGTTGCACCAGAGAACGAGTCTACTGCAGTCCATACTGTGTCACCTGAAATTTGTGCAGGGTATGCGAAGAATAAAAACGCACGGCCCGCTAATGCAGGGTTTAAGAAGTTACGGCCTGTACCACCAAAGATTTCTTTAGCAATTACAACACCAAACGTAATACCTAGCGCAACTTGCCATAAAGGGATCGTCGCAGGCAAAATAAGTGCAAATAATACAGAGGTTACGAAGAAACCTTCGTTAACTTCATGCTTACGCACAGAGGCAAATAATACTTCCCAAAAACCACCTACTACAAATGTAACGGCGTATATTGGTAAGAAGAAACATGCCCCGTAAAACATTTTAGCGCCCCAGCCCGACTCAGCAGATAATTCACCACCGAATAACTGGAACAAACCAACCTGCCAAGAGTTTGCTAGTTCAAAACCTTGCGCTAAAGCACCTGCGGCCTGATGACCGATGTTGAACATACCAAAAAACATAGCTGGGAACGTCGCCATCCACACTAAAATCATCATACGTTTTAGGTCGATATTATCGCGAACGTGAGTTACACCTTTATTTACATAACCTGGCGTGTAAAAAATAGTCGCTGCTGCTTCATACAGAGCATACCATTTTTCGTGTTTACCACCTGGTTCAAAATGCGGCTCAATGTCTTCTATAAATTTCTTTAAACCCATCTCTTAGCCTTCCTTCTCGATCGTAGTTAAGCAATCGCGCAGGATTGAACCATACTCGTATTTGCCCGGACAAACGAAAGTACATAACGCTAAATCTTCTTCATCAAGTTCAAGTGCCCCTAATGAGATTGCACTATCTAAGTCGCGTGCGATTAAGTCACGTAATAATAGCGTTGGCAAAATATCTAGAGGCATTACGCGCTCGTAGCTACCAATTGGTACCATGGCACGTTTAGAACCACCTGTAGACGTTGTCATTTTAAATAAACGACTCGGTGCAAGGTGAGAAAGGAATGTACGCGTTACAGAGAACTTATCACTACCTGGTGCAATCCAACCAAACAGTTCTTTTTCGCGACCTTCAAGTAAAACAGATACTTGAACATGGTAACGGCCTAAGAATGCATGAGGACCTGAAGAAATAGCACCCGATAAAACAGAACCAGAAATAACACGGTTATCACCGTCTTCTAGCTCGCCAGCTACTAAATCATCTAATGAAGCACCGAGTTGTGTTTTCACTAAACGCGGATTTTTAACGCGAGGACCTGCAAGCGAAATAACACGGTCTGTGTTAATTTCACCAGTAAGGAAAAGGTGACCATACGCAATAACGTCTTGGTAACCAATATGCCAAACTTGCTTGTTAGCAGACACTGCATCAAGGTGATGAATATGAGTACCAACTAAGCCTGCTGGGTGCACGCCACCAAACTCATGTACTTCTACCTGAGCGATAGACGAGCTAGGAACTTGACTGCCAGCTTGCTTACATACAAATACTTTACCATCAGTCAAACGCGAAACAACAGCAAGACCGGCTTCAAATGCAGCAGCATTTTCGGCGATAATTACTGCAGGGTCTGCAGCAAGAGGGTTTGTGTCGATAGCGGTTACAAATATAGAGCTTGGATTTGCATCTAAAGCCGCTACTTTGCTAAATGGGCGAGCACGAAGTGCTGTCCATTGGCCTGACTGAACAAGTACTTCTTTGGCTTTTTCGCGCGATAAGCTAGCAAGCTCATCTGCTTTGAAAGAGTCAAAGGTGATTTGCTCACTGCCGTTTACTTCAATAACAACAGATTGCAGCACACGTTTAGCACCACGATTAATTTCTTTTACTGTACCAGAAGCTGGTGCAGTAAACAGGACGCCAGGGTTCTTTTTGTCTTCAAAAAGTACCTGGCCTTTTTTGACTTGGTCATCCACACGAACATGCATGGTTGGACGCATACCAATAAACTCTTCACCTAGCACAGCTACACGTTTGATGGCAGAGCCATCATGAATAACTTGCTGAGGCGCGCCCTCTATGGGTAAATCCAGACCTTTTTTTATGTTGATCATACGCACTTGCATTAATTAACGGAAAGAAACTGAAAAATCGTATCAACCACGTCGCCATTTGAGTTATCCAAGATAACCAAGGTATAAAAGAGCAACTTGCTAGGAATATCAAACAAGCAACGCAGTAAAACTCCTCACATATTGCTCCGATTTTAACATCATTATGGACGACTATGCGAGTGTATTTATGAAAATTATACGACAGAAACACTTATTTAGTTTTGTTACAGGTTTTAAATAAAAATCAAGGTAGACCAAAGTGGTAGCCCAAGTAGCCTACTGCCGTAAAATATTTAGGCACAAAAAGTAAAAAAGCCGCATAGGCGGCTTTTTAAAGTGATTAAAAATAATTTAGTCAACCATATTCGCAATTGGTTTAACAGCATCTACATCTTGATCGTAATCAACAGCATCAATACCAAAACCAAATAAACGTAAAAACTCATTGTGGTAGCCTACATAATCAGTCAGCTCATCAATTGAACTTGTATCTACTTTATCCCATACGGCTTGAACACGTGCTTGCACATCGTCTTCTAGCTCTTTGTAGTTTTGAAATAAGTGACCGCCCTCATCAAAACGTGGGTTTTCACCGTAAAGGTTTTCGCTAAATAAAGCGTGAATTTGCTCAATAGTGCCTTCATAAGTGCCATCGGCTTTCATTACTTTAAATAAAGCTGAAATATAAAGTGGCATAATAGGAATTGCAGAACTCGCTTGAGTAACAACTGCATTTAAAGACGAGACATAAGCATGGCCATTTAAATCTTTAGTCGACTCTTTAATGGCCGCCGTTGCACGGTCTAAATCTTCTTTTGCTTTACCTATGGTAGCGTGCCCGTAGATTGGCCACGTTAGCTCTTTACCAATATAAGTGTATGCTGTCGTTTTAAAGTTATCAGCAAGTACATCGGCTTCTTTTAACGCATCAATCCACATTTCCCAATCTTCACCGCCCATCACTTTAATCGTATTGTCGATATCTTCTTGGCTGGCGGCTTCAACTGTAACTTCATCAATTACACGCTTCGAGGTGTTTAAGTTTTTAGTGGTGATATCTGAACCAATTGGCTTAAGTGTTGATGAGTAAGTTTCACCCGTATTTGGATCGGTACGACGCGGCGATGCTAAGCTGTAGATAATACAGTCTACTTTGCCTAAATCAGCTTTGATTGTCTCAATTGCTTTTTGCTTAATTTCGTTAGAAAACGCATCACCATTAATATTTTTTGACCAAAGTCCTGCGGCGTCGGCTGCGTCTTGAAAAGCGGCTGTATTATACCAACCAGCAGAACCTGTTTTACGCTCTGTACCTTCTTTTTCGAAAAAAATACCTAGCGTTTTAGCACCGCCACCAAATGCCGCGGTAATACGAGACGCTAAGCCGTAACCAGTAGATGCACCAATTACAAGTACATTTTTAGGCGCATCTTTTAGTTCGCCCTGTTTTTTTACATAGTTAATTTGCTCTTGAACATGCTCTGCACAGCCAACCGGGTGTGCGTTAGTACAAATAAATCCACGAATTTTAGGCTTAATGACCATTGATCATCCTATATCTTTTACAATAAAAATTAGCGCTAGTTTAAAGGCTAATATTAAAAACACTGATCTGATCAGTTAATTCTGACCAAATACCCCTATTCTATTGGTTAACGAAAGTAATGCTTAGCGCTACTTAGAACCGCCCATACAGTTGGGAGAGTCAGGCGCTTCGCCGCCTTGTTCTGTAAATTCATCAGGCGTGTACGTATGAATGGCTAAAGCATGAATGTGGTTTGCGAGCTCATCTTTTAGTACTTCGTTAATTTGACGGTGGCGCTGCAGTAATCGCTTACCCGCAAACTCTTCGCTTACAACAATCACTTTAAAATGCGACTCAGTACCGGCGCTGTGCATATGGCTTTCGTTAATTACGTTTAAATGCTTACAGGCAATCGCACTACTAAGCTTGTCTTGAATTTGTTGTTGCATTGACATTAAAACACCATATTTAGTCACTAATTTGTTCAGCTACTATAACAAGTTAATTTCACTAACTAAATTGCTTTTGCTTAATGTGCTCAATAAAACGGTACGTTAAACTGATCCGTGGATGAGCAAGCGTTGTTTGTTTTGGTATTGCGTGTTGGTAGTCGCGCTGGCTATGCCCATTCATAACTAAACAGCTACCACTTTGTAATTTTAGATCGGTTACTTTATTGGTCGCTTTTTGTTTTAGTTTGAGCACGCGCTCAGCACCAAGCGATATACAAACAATAGTAGGCTCAGGCCCAAGTTCTATCTCATCGTCACTGTGCCAGCCCATGGTGTCGTTGCCATCTCGGTAGTAATTAACTAATAACGAATTAAGAGGCGTGTTTAAATGCCGCTCTAAGCGTTTACGCATTGCTAAAAGCACATCATCCCACGGCTCGACTATTTGTTTACTGTGCGAATAGCCATACTCAATATTTAAATCACTCATAAAACATTGCAGACGTGGTATGGGCCCTGTTTTACCATATACCGTTACATTGGGTTGTTGCCAATTAAGATTTTTTTGTAAGTAATAAAATAAATCGAGACTTTTTTGCGCACTAAGCGCCTTACTTTGATAAGAAAAGCCGTTTGGTAACTGTTGGGGGTTGGCGTTTTGCCGTTGCATGTTAGAATTTACCTACATTAGATTACTAATCAAAAAACCACTATGACGACGCAAGCCCAGCTAGGCGATAAAACTTTTACTCTTGAACGTTTTCCTTTAGATCAAAAAAACCGTAGTTTACAAGCGTGGGATTCGGCCGATGAGTACCTTATCAATTATGTGAATGAACATCACCCTGATTGTCGCTCATTACTCATTTTAAACGACGCGTTTGGCGCACTTGCTTGTTATTTTAGCGAGTTAACAGTTTGTTCAGTTAACGATTCTTATATTAGCCATCAAGCAGCGGCCTATAATCTAAAAGCAAATAATCTATCAACAACTCACTTTACGCAGTTAGATAGTTTATCGGCTTTACCAGAAAACGTCGATTTAGTGCTTATAAAAGTACCGCGTAACGTCGGCTTTTTACAATTTCAACTTAGCGAGTTGAGTGAGGTACTAGCCCCTGGCACACCGGTGATTGCCGCAGGTAAAACTAAAGAGATTCATAACTCAACCATAAAAGCCTTTGAGCAATTTATTGGTGAGACCAAAACCAGCTTGGCGGTTAAAAAATCTCGCTTAATATTAAGTACAGCAAAAGGCGGGTATAAAGCGGCTAATTTTCCTGTCAGCTGGCCCCTAGAAGGCACAGATTTTAATATTACAAATCATGCCAATGTGTTTTCGCGCGATTCGTTAGATATAGGTGCACGGTTCTTTTTTAATTACTTACCACAAACCACAAAAGCAAGAAGTATTATCGACTTGGGGTGTGGTAATGGCGTAGTGGGGTTAATGACGTTATCACGCTGTCCAAATGCGTCGGTAACCTTTGTTGATGAGTCGTACATGGCGGTTGAATCTGCCCGCTTAAATATTGAGCTCAATCAGGCTAGTAGGTTTGATGACTGTGAATTTATAGAAAATGATTGTTTAACAAACTTTGCTAAAAATAGCGTTGATATGGTGTTGTGTAACCCCCCCTTTCATCAAGCTCAAGCGGTTACCGACCACATCGCGTGGCAAATGTTTAAGCAAGCAAAAGATACATTAAAAGAAGGTGGTGAGCTGCGTATTATTGGTAATCGCCATTTAGACTACCACGACAAATTAAAACGGATGTTTGGTAACTGCAAATTATTAGGCTCCAACAAAAAGTTTGTGGTACTCAGTGCAACTAAAAATAGTGGGATGCTTTAAAATGAAGTTAACTAAGTTTATTTTAGCGTGTTGCTCAATGCTGGTATTCAGTGCATGTAGCAACCAGCCAAACCAAGTAATACTTAATCCCGTATACAAAAACGGACAAATTAGTGTTATTTCAGCCAGTTTAAGTACCAGCGTTATTGATTTACGTGGTGATAGCGCGACCCTTAAACTTGTTGAATCAGATAAGACCAAAACTTTTGCCAGTCAAGATATTACTACCTCAGTTAAAAGTGTTCTCGACAGTGCGCTTAACCGAAACGGCGCTCGTATTTCTAACCTTGCGACAACGCGCTTTGAGCTTGATATTCATGCCTTGCAAGCACAAGTGACTGAAAAGCTGATGAGCCACACAAGCGAGGCACACATTGAACTTGGCGTACGTGTTATTCGCTCAACCACTAACTTTAGTAAAGTGTACCGTGGCAGTGCTAATTTAGAAGGGCCGCTGAGCCATGACAGAGCAAAAATTGAAGGCCAACTCAATAAGTTGACGGAACAAATTATAACCCGCATTGTATCGGACCCAGAATTAATTGAATTTTTAGAAGGTTAACAATGAAAAAATTTTTAATCTGCTTAAGCCTATTATTTAGTACAAGCATTTTTGCTGCACAAGAGGGCCGTTTTGTACAAAAAGACAATATTTTCCCACGCGTAGAAATAGTCACATCATTAGGTAGTATCGTGGTGGAGCTAGATCGTTCAAAAGCCCCAATTACGGTTAATAACTTTTTAACCTACGTTATGGATAAAAGTTACCAAGGCAGTATTTTTCACCGTGTAGAGCGCGATGTTGAAAACGACCGTGACTTTGTTATACAAGGCGGTGGTTATGATAAAGACCTAGATGGCTTACACGAAAACGACCCTATTTTTAATGAAAGTGGTAACGGTTTGAAAAACGATATGTACAGTATTGCTATGGCATACCAAGACCGTGAGCCGCATTCGGGTACTCGCCAATTCTTTTTTAATATGGATGATAACGATCATTTAAACCCAGGTAGAGATTGGGGCTTTGCTGTGTTTGGCAATGTAATGGATGGTTACGACACACTAGATAAAATTATGGCTGTAGAAACCGGCTTTAATGAAAAAATTGGCTACGACTTTGTACCAAAAACGCCCGTTGTTATTTTAAATATTAAAGTACTTGAGCAAACCCCATTATAAACCACTGAGGTGCAACTAAGTTGCACCCAATGCCAATGAAGGCCCTATGAGCAAAACCCTCTCAGTAAGCGAATATTTCTCGTATTTTAAAGATAAACGTTTAATCAATATTTTTATATTTGGTATGAGCAGTGGCTTTCCATGGGTACTGATTGGCTCTGTGATGTCGGCTTGGCTAAAAGATGAAGGCCTAAGCCGCAGTATGATTGGCTTATTTGGTATTGTATTTGGCGCATACAGCATAAACTTTATGTGGTCGCCGCTTATTGATAGAACCAAATTGCCGTTATTGTACAAATGGTTTGGGCAACGCCGTAGCTGGATTTTATTGTGTCAAAGCTTTGTGTTTATTAGCACACTGCTTTTAGCTGGCCTTGATTTAAAAGCAAACTTAGCGATTGCCGCTGGATTATGTTTGCTAATCGCAATCGCTTCAGCCACACAAGACATCGCTATCGATGCGTTTAGAATAGATACGTTAAGCGAAAGCGAATCACACAAAGCAACAGCTGCAGCTGCTATGGCCACATCAGGTTGGTGGACAGGTTACGCATTATTGGGCGCTATTCCTTTTTATATGGCTGATATTCCGAGTTTAGATTGGCCGCAAATATACTATTTTTTAGCCGCTGTAATGCTGCTGTTAATGAGTGGTGTACTATTTGCCAAAGAGCCTATATCAAACAGAGAAGCCGTTCACGCAGAACTTGAACACATATACATTGAAAAACTAAGCAACATTAAACAACCCCCCTTTACTAAGGCTGCGGCTTGGCTTGGCGTGACACTTGTTGATCCATTTAAAACCTTTTTTGCCAAAAACGGGGTTAAAACAGCTCTCGCCTTATTGGCATTTATTTTCTTGTTTAAAATAGGCGAAGCGTTTTTAGGACGTATGTCGATCGTGTTTTACAAAGAAATAGGCTTTAGCAACAGCGATATAGCCACTTTTTCAAAAGTGGGCACTGCCGTGCTCACTATTGCTTTTACCTTTGTGGGCAGCTTATTTAATCAAAAATACGGGATTGTAAAAGGCTTATTTGTAAGTGGCGTGGCCATGGCGGCTTCTAATTTAGCATTCTCAGCAATTGCGCTGGCAGGGCCAAATTTAGGCCTTTATGCTTTTGCTATTGTGATAGACGGCTTTACTCAAGCTTGGTCATTAGTCGCTATGGTAGCGTTTATATCAATGTTATGTGATAGAGCGTTCAGTGCAACACATTATGCTTTACTGGCTTCATTAGGGAATTTAGGCCGTACATTATTATCAAGTTACAGTGGCGTAGTTATAGATGAGTGGTTAATGGGAAATTGGGCGTTATTCTTTGTATTAACAGCATTAATGGTAATACCCTCACTGGTTTTTTTATACTTAATAAGACATAAGCTTTATCAGTTAGAGCAAAGTTATCATCAAAATAATAATGCATCCTTGCATTAACAAGATTTGCTTAGGCCGTTCAAGTGCCCCTTATAACATCCTAAGCAAACTCTATTAATCCGCTTTAATTAAGCTTAACGCTTCATGCGGATCAACTTCAAGAGCATTACAGTAACGTACAAACTCAATCACATCTAAGCGGCGTTCTTGATTCTCAATCTTACCGATAAACGAGTGAGGTGTACCTAGCACTTGTGCTAAGCTACGCATTGTATGACCCTTTTCGTGGCGCTTTGTTTTAAGCCATTTAGTTAGCTTTTCGTTTTCTTCAGACGAAACAGTTTTGCCCATCATTTTACATCTCCTACTAGATGATATGACATACCCGTCAAAGCAGTAGTCACACAATGATTGGTGGCATAAGCAGATACCCACTACATTACTTAATAGCAAGCGATTGCTTAAATAAGCAAAGGTATTGCTACTTATTCAACCTACCAATCTATTTAGTGCTAACCCGCCAAATAGGATATAGGTTTGTTTTTATTAAGAATGAAATTTTGCCCGTCTCACTCTTGGATACATTATATACTATTAACAGTACGGTTAAATAATTAATTACATAGTTTGCATAAATTCGCTTTATACAAAACCTTTACTTACACTGAATATTTAAGGTAACGTACCAAAAATATTACGTTTTTTATTAAAAAATAAATTGTAAGATAAATACACTTTGTTACAGATTAACGTCAGAGTGACCCTACTGCATTGATGTTTTATCAATAGTAAAGGGAAAAAACTCTCACTAATAACGTTTTTCCCTTACTCAGGGACTAAAGAGGTCGTATGTTTAGAGTCTTATTTTTGTTACCTATTTTGCTTTGCTTTTTGTGGTTTTTATTTTTGCGTCACTACGGTGTACCCATTAAGCAAGGCAAGAAAGGTTTTTTGTACATACTTGCTTTTTCTGCTTTTGTATTAGGCTTTTTTGTATTAATAATGCACCTAACCGAGTACAGCCCCACTGAATTTTAGGCATTAAAAAAGCCGCTAACGCGGCTTTAATAGCTAAGCGTAAATTGCTTAAACGCTAAAACTTGCACCGCACCCACAGGTGGTCGTTGCATTAGGATTAGAGACGAAAAAGCGTGCACCTTCTAAGCCTTCGGTGTAATCCACTTCACCATCAACTAAGTATTGAATACTCATTGGATCAATAACCAGCGTTACACCATTTTTAACTATTTCTAAATCGCCAGGATTTGCTTTTTCATCAAAAGTAAAACCATATTGAAAACCAGAACAACCACCACCTGTTACATAAACACGCAGTTTTAAATCTGGATTTTCTTCTTCGTCGATTAACTGTTTAACACGAACAGCAGCTGCATCGCTGAACTTTATTGGTAATTCTTCAGACATTTTAAAACCCTCAATATCGCAATGGCGTGATTATCTAATACCCGAGTGTTTTAATCAAGTATAGTCAAACATCTCTTAAGCCATCTTTAACTTTAACCATTACTTTAGCCGATACAATAGCAAAATATGTTTTTAGCGATTACTGTAATATTTGTTAATATACTTATTTAAAATTGCAAAATCACAAGGACTTACCTGCACACTTTTGTTAAACTGCTCGCTGAAAAAATGCAGCGGAGAATACAGAATGTGGCTTGAGCAACTCAGGCGTCGATTAGCAAAACCAAAAACCTCTGTGCAATTATGCTTATTAGGCGTAAGTGCCGGTTTAATTGCCGCATTTTTTATCATTTTATTTCGCTTAACAATTCTGTTTTTTCAAAGCCTATTTTTAGACACTCCCGATAATTTCACTACTCTTCCCACCCTCGAACGGGTTTTAATGCCGTTAATTGCTGCATTATTAATAGGCACATTCGCCGCATTTACAGGTTTTAAACACTATCGCTTAGGTATTCCTTTTGTTATTCATCGCATAAAACGCCATTACGGACAAATGCCTTTGTATAACACGGTTAATCAATTTGTGGGGGGTGCACTAGCGCTCATTAGTGGTTTTTCGGTTGGTCGTGAGGGGCCATCTGTTCATATGGGCGCCACCGGCGCAAGTATTTTAGCTGATAAACTTCATTTACCGCACAACGCTATGCGTACATTAAGCGGCTGTGGTGTTGCTGCGGGTATTGCTGCGTCATTTAACACCCCCTTAGCTGCCGTTATTTTTGTTATGGAAGTGGTACTGCGTGAATACAAAGTGCATATTTTTGTACCTATTATGCTTGCAGCGCTTACTGGCGCATTAGCAACCCAATTTGTATTTGGTGGTGGCTCTGAGCTGGCACTGATAAGCATTACACCATTGAGTGGTTGGCATTACCCTTATTTAATATTATGCGGTATGGCGCTTGGAGCAATTGCTTATAGTTTTAATCAAAACTTAATGCTGATCATAAAAACATTTAAACCTTTAAGCATGTTCCCTCGTTTACTTATTGCAGGTTGTATTGCAAGTATTATTGCCTATGCTGTGCCCCAAGCAATGGGCTCCGGTATGAGTGCTATTACGATTGCAGTTGAATCACCAGAAAACGCACAGTTACTAACTACTATTTTAATAGCAAAATTATTAGCAACTTTGTTTGCCATTGGCTTAGGAATACCAGGCGGTTTAATTGGGCCTGTTATCGGACTTGGGGTGTTATCGGGTACTTTAATGGCCTTTTTTGCCCAGTTTATAAGCCCAGGTGCTGACATTGCAGGCACATACGGTGTATTAGGCATGGCAGGTTTGCTTGCGGCCACATTGCACGCGCCATTGGCCGCATTAACAACCGTGATGGAGCTTACATCTTCACCTGAAATTATCGTACCGGCTATGTTAGTGATAACGACCGCCTATGTAACAGCACTGCAAGTGTTTGGTAATCGCTCTATATTTTTGCAACAGCTTGATTTTCAGGGGCTGCCTTATCATGTATCTCCTGCAACGGAAGCCTTGCAAAAAGTAGGCATTATGGATGATATGGATGAAGACTTTAAGCTGCTCTATTCCGATGATAAAGAACAGATTAAAAACACATTAGATGCCATGGATAGCCAAACCCCTTTAATCGTATTCGATGAAGAGAACGGCTATCGTTTAGCCGAGTATGATTTAACACTCATGTCGGGAGAAACCATAAATATAAACTACATTAGTTTGCAGGGGATCAACAGCCAATCGACCTTAGCTGACGCCTTTGATATTTTAAAAGATAAACGCAGCGGTGCCCTGTATGTTTATAACCTGCTAGATGATCAACAAATAATGGGGCTATTACGCTGGGATCAAATAAATAATATTTTAACTATTCGTAACAGCCTACTTTAGGATTTTTATGAGCGCTTTACTAATTTACAAAACACTGCACATTTTTTTTATGATTGCCTGGTTTGCCGGAATCTTTTATTTACCTCGATTGTTTGTATACCACGCTATGAGCGACGAAAAAGCCTGTAATTCCATGCTTAAAGTAATGGAACGTCGACTACTTTTTTTTGTAACACCCTTTGCCATTTTAACCGCCGTTTTTGGTGTTCTTACTATTGTAGAATATGGCCGAGAGTGGTTTAGATACAGCATGTGGCTGCACTACAAACTGGTGCTGGTTATTATTTTATATTTATACCACGGCTACTGCTTTAAATTACTGAGCGACTTTAAGCACGATAGAAACACTAAAACAGACCGCTTTTATCGTATTTTTAATGAGCTTCCTGTTATTGCACTGTTAGTTATTGTGGCTCTTGCGGTAATAAAACCTAATTTATAAGCTCTGCAGCGCATGTTAAACTGCGCTGAAATTAAAAAAAGCCATACCACGCGCGATTGCGTGCCCCATTTTATGGATTATCGCGCTCCTTTGATTGATTAGGAATAACCCCATGTTAAGTTTCCAAGGTGAACATATACTGTCGGTAAATCAGCTAGACAGAGAATGCATAGAGCATATTTTTGCAGTGGCAAAAAAAATGGAGCCTTATGCTAAAAAACAAAAACAGACGACTGTGCTTGAAGGCGCTATTTTAGCTAATTTATTTTTTGAGCCAAGTACGCGTACCCGCGTAAGTTTTGGCACCGCTTTTAATTTGCTTGGCGGTGGCGTGCGCGAAACAACCGGTATGCAAAGCTCAGCCCTTGCTAAAGGTGAATCACTTTATGATACTGCACGCGTTATTTCAGCTTATGCTGATGCTGTCGCTATGCGCCACCCAGATGCTGGCTCTGTTAGTGAATTTTCTGAGGGGTGTTCAGTCCCTGTAATTAATGGAGGGGATGGCCCTAATGAGCACCCCACTCAAGCATTACTTGACTTGCTAACGATAGAGCGTGAGCTCAATCGATTTGATCAAAATATTGATGGCATGCATATCGCCTTAGTGGGCGATTTAAAATATGGCCGCACTGTACATTCTCTCTCTAAATTATTATGTCATTACAAAAACGTAAAATTTTCAATGGTGGCACCTGATGGCCTACAAATGCCAACCAGTATTTTAGATGCGGTAGAAAATGCAGGCCATAAAATAGAATTAGTGAACAAAATGGAAGGGAACTTAGCGGCTGATATTGTGTATCAAACACGTATCCAAGAAGAGCGTTTTCCTTCACAAGAAGAGGCTAATAAATACCGTGGCGGCTTTAGAATAAGCCAGGCTATTTATAATGCACACTGTAAGCCAAATTCTGTACTGATGCATCCGCTACCTCGTGACAGCCGTACAGAAGCCAATGAACTAGATAACGACTTAAATAGTAACGACAATTTAGCCATATTCCGCCAAGTACAAAATGGCGTATTAATTCGTATGGCATTATTTGCTTTAACACTCGGCGTAGAAAACAAAGTCGAGCAATATGAAGTAGACGTGCCTTGGTTTAGCCGCAAACGCGACAGCTAAACACTTTCACAAAGCGACAATTTATAGGATTTTTCATGACAATTAGCCAAGATTTATTTAATCGTGCACAAACTTCAATCCCTGGTGGTGTAAACTCTCCAGTGCGTGCATTTAACGGTGTGGGTGGTACGCCACTATTTATTACCAAAGCAGAAGGTGCATTTACTTTTGATGCTGATGGCAACCGTTATATTGATTACGTAGGCTCGTGGGGCCCTATGATCATGGGTCATAATCACCCTGCTATAAAGCAAGCTGTGCATGAAGCGGTAGAAAATGGTTTAAGCTATGGCGCCCCTACCGAAGCCGAAATTTTAATGGCTGAAAAAGTAAAAGAGCTTGTTCCATCAATCGAAAAAGTGCGCATGGTAAGCTCTGGTACCGAAGCAACAATGAGCGCTATTCGCTTAGCTCGTGGCTATACAGGGCGTGATAAAATCCTTAAGTTTGAAGGGTGTTACCACGGTCATGCCGACTCATTATTAGTAAAAGCAGGCTCTGGGGCATTAACCATGGGCGTACCAAACTCACCGGGGATTCCAGAGGACTTTGCTAAGCACACGCTTACCGTATCGTTTAATAACCTGGACGAAGTAAAGGCTGTTTTTGAAAAATACGCAGATGACATTGCTTGTATTATCGTAGAGCCTGTGGCTGGTAATATGAACTGTATTCCTCCAGCTGAAGGCTTTTTAGAGGGCCTACGCGCAGTATGTGATGAATACAAATCGGTACTTATATTTGACGAAGTAATGACTGGCTTTCGTGTTGCACTTGGTGGCGCTCAAGCGTATTACAACATAACCCCCGATCTAACTTGCTTAGGAAAAGTTATTGGTGGCGGTATGCCAGTGGGTGCTTTTGGTGGTAAAACCGAAATCATGGATTATATCGCCCCTGTAGGCCCTGTTTACCAAGCGGGTACACTTTCTGGTAATCCTATTGCAATGGCGGCTGGATTAAAATCGCTTGAGCTATTAAGCGAGCCAGGCTTGCACGATAAGTTAGAAGCTATCTCAAAAGCTATTTGTGAAGGCTTTGAAGCCGGTGCTAAAAAAGCAGGCATTCCTTTAACCACTAACTATGCAGGCGGTATGTATGGCTTTTTCTTTACAGAGGCAGAAAAAGTAACCACTTATAAGCAGGCTACAGAATGTGATTTAGAACGCTTTAAACGCTTCTTTCACCTAATGCTAGAAGAAGGCGTATACCTAGCTCCATCCGCTTTTGAAGCTGGCTTTGTATGTGCTGCGCACACAGAGCAAGAAGTTAAAGCGACTATAGAAGCAGCTGAACGCGCTTTTGCAAAGCTATAAATCGCTCAAACAACCCATGTTAATAATTTGTTTGTAACGTGTGTTACCAAGCCTAAAGATTGAAAAAAGCCCGAAAGGGCTTTTTTTATTTGTAAACGCCTATAATTGAATGATAATCAAACTAATAGCGGTCTATATAACTTCACCCATTTATTTAATTATAAGAGATACCTATGTCAGGACTGAGAGGCATCGCTGCCCCTGCTATAAAGCTTATGGCAGATTTAAAATATAAAACAAAAATAAGTTTGGTGTTTGGTATTTTATTACTGCCACTGGCCCTAAGTTTATTTTTTTTGGTGTCACTGTTAAGCGACAGTATTAATGTCTCATTGATGCAACAGCAGGGCCTAAAAGGCTATAAGCATATTCTCACACATAAAATGCAAGGAGAGCCTGAGAAAAATATTAATATTGCGCGCTCATTAGGGTTTGATGTAAAAAAAGAGCAAGTAAATGAAATACTTGAGCTTGTATCAATTCAATCAAATTTAGCGTTAGATAGCGAGCTTGCTAGTGCTTATGTTAACCGCGCTTTAGTGACCCCCGTACCTGCTCTTATAATGCAAATAAACGCCACTGCACAAAGTGCTAATACAGTACTTGATAATAATCGTTTCACGCCAGATACATTTATAGCCTTGTCGAATTTAAGTAAATCACTACCTTCATACCTCGCACAGCTAGACAAAACACTCACTATAGCAACGAATGCAGATGCCGCTGTTAATAAAGCACTCACTCCGCCTCTGACTAATTTGCATACCGCTGTAGAGGCTTTTAAATCCGCTATTGATAAAAAACTACTTGAGCCAGATGATATTGAGCTTTCTCAAAGTGAATTCTCTAAACTAACAAATCAAGTGCACAACAGTATCAGCCTGCTTGTGAACAAAAGTATTCCAACACTTGAAACATTAATTGAAAGTAAATTAAATACGCAACAGTGGAGCAGAAACCTAGTATTAGTTGCATCGGTACTTAGTTTACTATTTGCACTTTACTTAATGATTGGTTTTTACTTTGCGGTAGTTGATAGCATTACGCGCTTTGCGACTGCAGCTGATAGAGCGGCAAACGGCGATTTAAATGCCTTGATTACTTCAATCACGAACGATGAAATGGGTATTATTGCCACTCGCTACAACGCTTTACTGCGCGCTATTACACATTTATTGCTTAATGTAAAAACAAGCACATTAGAGCTATGTGATGCGACCAAGTCACTCTCTCAGGCGAGTAGCCAAACCAGCCAGGATGTTGAAAAGCAGCAAACTCGCGTGAACGCTATTCATGATGCTCTTAGTAATATGGAGCAAAGCGCGCTAAGCGTAGAGGAGTCAGCTAATCAAGCTATGTTAACCGCGCAAGACGCAGCACAGCATGTAAAACAAGGCTCTGACAACACTATGGAACTGGCAAGATACATGCAAGATTTACAAGTTGAATTTACCGAAAGCCAACAAGCCCTAAATCGTTTAGCCCAAGACAGCCAAGAAATTAGTAAAGTAAGTAAAGGCATTAGCGAAATAGCCGATCAAACTAACTTACTTGCACTTAATGCCGCCATTGAAGCAGCACGTGCGGGTGAACATGGTCGCGGTTTTGCCGTCGTTGCCGATGAAGTAAGGACCCTAGCTCAACGTACGCAAACACAAACCCAAGAAATCCATCAAATTATTCATTCGCTTCAACAAGCTTCTGACGATACACAGCAAAAAATGCGCTCTAGCGTTGAAAAAATGGAGCAATCGGTGAAAGCCGCCACTCAAACGAATGAAGTTTTACAAAGTGCACAATACAGTATGGGTGATATAAAGCACCAAGGAGAAGAGATAGCACTACGCGTAAAAGAGCAATCCAGTGCCACGACTCAGGCCTTAAGTGATTCACAAGAAGTAAATAATTTAGGGGATCATACCCTGCAATCGGCACAGTCAACTTTGCAAGATGCGCAGCAACTTAGTCGTTTATCCGATGACCTAACAAAATCGATGCAGTTTTTTAAAGCTTAGATTAAGCTTCATAAAACAGAGCCGCCGTAGAGCGGCTTTGTTATTTTTGTAGCTTTAAAAAACTAGCGAATACATTGCGGCCTAGGTTCAAACTCACTGGCTCTTAGTGGTAACTGAATAACTTTTCCGCATCCAGGTGGCGCTTGTAAGCCTGTTTGCTCATTTACAAATGCCCATCTAATTGAGGGCGGACGTGTATCTGCTATTGCTTCAGGGTTGAGCGGCTTTAAGTAACGAATATAAGCCTCTAACGCCCCCACACTCCCTGTTAAACCGGTGCTTCTATTGTCATCTCTACCAAGCCATGCAACGGTGACTGTATTTTGATCAAACCCTGCAAACCAGCTATCACGTAAATCATTACTAGTACCTGTTTTACCGGCAAGCTGAATTGATGGAAAGTGTAAGTTTAAACGCTTAGCGGTGCCGTCTTTTGTTACTCGCTTCATGGCATATTTAGTCATATAGACAGCGTCCTTCGCAAAACGCGGCTCAGAGTTAACTTTATGCTTATATAATACGTTGCCTACCGAGTCTGTTAGCGCAGATACGGAAGTAAGCTCTCTATACTCGCCATCTGCCGCAATAGTAGTGTAAAGCTGGGCAACCTCAAAGCTCGACATTTCTACAGCACCGAGTAGCAGCGAGGGGTATTCATCTATATTACCTTTAGCGCCTAAGTCTTTGAGCGTATTAGCTACTTTATCAACACCAACATCTAGGCCTAAATTTACCGCAGGTATATTGATACTGTTACTAAAGGCTTTATATAGTGGCAATGCACCTCGGTATTGGTGATCAAAGTTTTCAGGCTGCCACACTTTGCCTTGCTCGTTTGTTACTTGTACGGGAGAGTCATCAAGCAAAGTAGCTAAATTATAATGCGGCAACTGCAGGGCTGTTAAATACACCGCAGGCTTAACTAAAGAGCCGATATTTCGTTTTGTGTCGAGCACACGGTTAAAACCTGAGTAGCGCACATCACGCCCCGACACTAAAGCAGAAACCCCGCCTTTTTCTACATTAACAGAGATCATGGCTGCTTCGAGTTTGTCGGTGTTAGGGCGTTTCTCTAGATACGGCAAACTTTTCTGAATAGATTCTTCCATCGCCGTTTGCTTTTGCAAATCAAAATAAGTGAAAACACGCACACCCGCATCAAGTGTTTTTTGATCAGGCAATAACTGCTTAAGCTCACGATTTACCAACTCTAAAAAACCAGGGTAGGATTTTTGTAAACTTGCTTTCATGGGTGCTATATCAATTGGACGTTTAAGTGATGCGCGGTATTCTTTTGTCGTGAGCAGCTTGTTTTCAACCATTAAACGCAGCACTAAGTCTCGTCGCTCCATAGTGCGTTCTTTATAACGACGAGGGTTGTAATACGAAGGCCCTTTGACCATTGCCACCAGCAGCGCTATTTGGTCATATTCAAGCTCATCAACAGGCTTTGAAAAATAAAATTCAGACGCAAGGCCCATACCATGTACGCCTTGATTATAAGACTGCCCTAAATAAACCTCGTTTAAATAGGCTTCTAAAATCTGATCTTTTGAATAACGGTAATCTAAAATAAGCGCTATAAATGCCTCATTAATTTTACGCACTAAAGAGCGCTCACGAGTGAGGTATATATTTTTTGCAAGCTGCTGTGTTAGTGTGCTGCCACCTTGCACTGTGCGCCCTGCTTTAATATTTGAATAAAGCGCACGCAAAATAGAAAATACCGATACACCATGATGCTGATAAAAATCCCTGTCTTCAACCACTAATAAAGTGTCTTTTAACATAGGCGGAAACTTATCGAGCGGAACAAACTCCCTATCTTGCTTTGAATCATTCCCAATACGGGCTATTTGTACCGGCTCTAAACGCGCACTATTTAAACGCCTGCCAAATTTATCTTTAATTGTGGCTACTTTTTTCCCTGCAAAGCGCAGCTCAATAACATGCGCTTGCTCTAAGCCATCGTAAAATTCAAAATCGCGGCGGTAAATTTTAATACTGTTACCGGTTTTAACATATTGTCCGGTGCGGCTTAAGCGATTTACCGATGAATAATTTAAGCGTTCAAGCTCCCAAATAACCTCTTGGCTTGATAAAAATTGACCAGGGAAAAAGGCCATTGAACGTGCATATACTTGAGCGGGCAACTGCCATTTGTTCCCCTCAAATATACGCGTTGTTTTTGAATCTAAATAAATAAGATACATGGCCATCGCAATAAAAATAGCCAAGCTTAGCTTCCAAAAAACAGACCAAGTTTTTCGCATAAATGAGCGTTTAACAACAGTATTAGACGCTTTTTTGGTTGTTTTTGATTTAGCTTTACTCGGTGAGCTAGATGCTTTAGATGCACGCTTAGGTGTGCTTTTTTTATTGGGTGTTTTTTTGTTTTCAGCCATGTAAATGTAATTTATTCCAAAGGTTTATTTTACGGATGAGAGCTTAACATAGACGCCATATGCTAACACTCGAAAAATTAACCCACCCTAAATGAAAAAAGTCCTACCAAGGTAGGACTTTATAAACACAATGACTCAGACTTTTAGTTAATTACTACGAACAGATACAAACTCAGGGTAAGCATCAACACCACAATCGTGTTGGTCCATACCGCTTAGCTCTTCTTCTTCGGTTACGCGAATACCCATAGTTTGCTTTAAAATAGTCCATACGATAAATGAAGCTACAAAAACAAAGGCTAAAATAGTCACTAAACCAATGAGCTGTGTTACAAAGTTAGCATCGCCGTTAGATACAGGCACTAACATAATACCTAGCGCGCCACAGACACCATGAACTGAGATTGCACCCACTGGGTCATCAATCTTCGCTTTATCAAGAGCAACAATGCTAAATACAACCAGTGAGCCACCTAAAATACCTAGTAAACACGCCATTAATGGAGAGGGAGAAAGTGGGTCTGCTGTGATAACTACTAAGCCTGCTAATGCGCCGTTTAGTACCATAGTTAAATCGGCTTTACCCCATAACACTTTACATACAAACAGTGCAGCAATTGCCCCCATTGCCGCTGCGGCATTGGTGTTAAGTAAAATTTGACCTACAGCTGTTGCATTTTCTTTGTCTGAAAGAAGTAATTGCGAACCACCGTTAAAACCAAACCAACCCATCCATAAAATAAACGTACCTAATGTAGCAAGTGGTAGGTTCGAGCCAGGAATTGGGTAAATTTCACCGTTTTTACCGTATTTGCCTTTACGAGCGCCAAGTAAAATTACACCCGCTAAAGCTGCCGCAGCACCCGCACCATGAACAATTGCTGAGCCTGCAAAATCAACAAAGCCCATTTCTGATAAGAAACCGCCGCCCCAAGTCCAGTAGCCTTCAAGTGGGTAGATAAAGCCTGTTAAAACAACTGCAAATGCTAAGAAAGCAAATAATTTCATACGCTCAGCCACAGCACCCGATACAATCGACATTGCCGTTGCTACAAATACAACCTGGAAGAAAAAGTCAGACTCTAAAGAGTGATCAGCATCGGCCGCTTGCGTGCCAATTAATGCACCAATTGAAGGGATGATGCCACCTTCTGCGTTGTCTACATACATAATGTTGTAGCCAACTAATAAAAACATGGTACACGCGATAGAGTACAGCGCCACGTTTTTAGTTAAAATTTCAGTGGTGTTTTTAGAGCGAACTAAACCTGCTTCTAACATGGCAAACCCTGCTGCCATCCACATTACTAATATACCCGACACCAAAAAATAAAAGGTATCGAGTGAAAATTTGAGTTCTACAATTGTATTTTCCATTAATCAGCCCCCTTAAATTGCTTCTTCATCAAGTTCGCCCGTACGAATACGCACTATTTGATCTAAGTCGTACACAAAAATCTTACCGTCACCAATTTTTCCTGTTGATGCAATTTTGGTAATCGCATCAACGACGCGTTGACAGTTTTCGGTACGAGTTGCAATTTCAAGTTTGATCTTAGGAATAAAATCTACTTGGTACTCTGCTCCACGATACAGCTCTGTATGGCCTCGTTGACGTCCAAAACCTTTCACATCAACTACGGTCATCCCTTCAATACCTAAATCAGCGAGCGCTTCACGCACATCATCTAATTTAAATGGTTTTATGATTGCACTAATCATTTTCATAGTGGCCCCCTCGGACGCTTTATTGTTATCCTGTTGGCTTAGATAATCCAACCTTTGTGCCACTATTAAAAATCCATAAATATCAATCAAATAACTATAAACAAAAAGCTTAAAACAAAAAAAACGCACCATCTAGGTGCGCTTTTTTAACAACTTAGCTACATTGGTGCATCACCAAAAGTGACGCCCTACTAGCTTGTAATTAGGGCGTGTTGACCTTTGGCGTTTGAATTTGCAGCAGTATGTTTGGTTTTTAGGCAAGGCAGAGCCTATGAAGTGTGGTTATTCCCCATAAATAGGCGATAACGCAGCATAAATCCCAAACATGCGCTGCCCTTTGGGTTCTGTCTAGGGGCGATAAACTCTTTGTTGCTCGGTTTTTACTTAGCCCACTAGGTTACAAACCTCGCGCCGCGATTTGATCGCACCTAGATTGGACAAATTTCAATCCGCAAAGATCAACACGTCCTAGTATTATTTTTTATATTTATACAACACAGTTTCGGCCATTGTTTTTGGCTTCGTAAAGGGCAGCATCAGCGATGCGCATAGCTTGTGTTAAATTAGTGTTTTGAAAATCAGCAACACCAATACTTATGGTGATAGCAAACGGTTTTTCATCGATTAAAAATTTATGTTTAGCGAGTTTTTTTCTAAAGCCTTCTAAGTACTCTCGCCCACGCGCCGTATCTATATCATCTAATATAATCGCAAACTCTTCGCCGCCCACCCGCGCAACAGTAAACTTAGAAAACGTCGTTTTAATTAATGTGGCTACCTGCTTTAGTGCCTGATCGCCCGCTTCGTGGCCTAAGGTGTCATTAATGTTTTTAAAGAAATCTATATCGAGTAATGCAAGCGTATTTTGCTGTTGTTTTTTTAATAGTTGCTCTGCATATTGGTAAAAATAACGGCGGTTATACATCCCCGTTAAATAGTCTCTGTAAGCACTTTCTTTAATATCCGCAATCAGTGACAACTGCTCCATTGTTTGCATGACACGACAATGAAACTCTTCATTCATAAATGGCTTTGTTAAAAAGTCGTTAGCACCATATTTAATAAACCGAGCCGACAAACCGTGCTTACCAGCTCCAGAAAGCCCAATAATGGCTAAGTCCTCACGCCCTCTAAAGTTACGCACCGCTTTAACCAATTCAAAGCCATCCATTAATGGCATTGCATAGTCAGTCATCAATAATTTTATTTCAGGATTATTTTTTATAATCTCTAGCGCTTGCTGGCCATCTTGGGCATCGGTTACGTCAAATAATTGCTTTTCTAGCATTTGTTTCATTAAAGAACGGCTTAACACAGAATCATCTGCAACCAGTGCTTTACAGCCTTGATTTCTCAAAAGCTGAGCCACTAATTTGATAGCGTAATGGTATGAATCGCGGTTGTCTTTTATTACGTAGTCAATAACTCCGAGCTCTAGCATTTGCTGGCGCTTATATTCATCAATTTTTGAGGTAAGTACCACGGTAGGAATAGCGTGTGAAAGTGTGAATTTAGCGACCTCGCCATTAGGTGCATCAGGCAGGGTTAAATCAACTAAAGCCAGCGAGTATTTATATTTTTCAATATAGTCCTGGCATTCATTTAATGACCAGGCAAAATCGACAGCAACATCTAAATACTGAGCCGCTAAGTGGCGTAGCACCTGCTGCACTACTTTGCTGTCTTCAACCACTAATACTCTTTGCATAAACTTCTCTTTAATTATGTAATTTTAAATACTTAAACTCGTATAAAAGCGACAAGCTTTGAAACATCCAATAAAGTTTTGTTTATGTAGCCAATTAGTAGGCCAGGTCCATTGTTCTAGGCGCAATTGCGTGTATTTAATTTGAATACACAAGCACAAATATACTTGAATTTTTAACTAACCTAAACATTCTTGAGGGAAATTGAGGCTAATTAGTTATAAACGCTATTAATAAGCTAAGGCTTAACCAATATTATCGACCATTAATCTCAATACTTTTGTTATTTGTATGTTTTTTATTTTTAATAACATCTAAACAAAAATAAGGAACAACCATGAAGCTTGCACATTTTACTCGTTACACCTTTGCAGTTGCTATTGTCTTGCTTAGCGGCACTGTCACAGCAGAGAATCAGCGAAAAATAGACATTGATAGCCATGTAATCACTCAGCATAAAGCTAAAATAAATGGGGAACGCTTTAACTACACGGTTAAAACAGGCACACAGCCGGTATGGAATGATGATGGTGATGCTATTGCTACCTTGCAATATACTTATTACACGCGTGATAAAGTCGATAACACCGCAGCTCGTCCCTTACTAATATCGTTTAATGGTGGGCCCGGCTCTGCGTCGGTTTGGATGCATTTAGCCTATACAGGCCCTCGTGTATTAAAAATTGATGACGAAGGCTACCCTATTCAGCCCTATGGTGTAAAAGACAACCCCTACTCAGTTTTAGATGTAGCAGATATTGTGTATGTTAACCCGGTAAATACAGGTTATTCACGCGTTGTAGAAAACGCTAAAGGTGAAATCCTGTCTAAAGAGCAGCAAAAGAAGCACTTTTTTGGTGTTAATGCCGACATTAAATACTTAGCAGAATGGCTAAATACTTTTGTTAACCGTAACGAGCGCTGGCGCTCACCTAAGTTTTTAATAGGTGAAAGCTACGGTACTACTCGTGTATCTGGCCTTGCTCATGAGCTTCAAAACAGTCAGTGGATGTACATAAATGGGGTGGTATTAGTCTCGCCAACCGATATTGGCATAAAACGCGACGGCCCTATAAAAGCGGCTAATCGCTTACCGTATTTTGCTGCAACTGCGTGGTATCACAACGCTCTGAATAAAAACTTACAAGCAAAAGACCTCAATGAATTATTACCAGAGGTAGAGCAATTTACCATTAATGAGCTTATTCCTGCCCTTGCTAAAGGTGGTTTTATTGACGCTGATAATAAACGCCGAATAATAAAGAAAATGGCAGAATATGCTGGGCTGTCAGAGCAGTTTGTAGCGCAAAACAATTTAGACATACCCACCCGATTTTTTTGGAAGGAGCTTTTACGTGAACGCGGACAAACTGTCGGGCGCTTAGATTCGCGCTACTTAGGTATTGATAAACGCGATGCTGGTGAATCACCTGACTACTGGGCTGAGCTTACCTCGTGGCTGCATTCGTTTACGCCTGCAATTAACTATTACCTGCGTGAAGAGCTTAATTACAAAACCGATATTAAATACAACTTATTTGGCAATGTTCACCCATGGGATCGTACTAACAATAATACCGGCGAAAGCTTACGTTTAGCGATGGCACAAAACCCATATTTAAATGTGATGGTTCAAGCGGGCTATTTTGATGGCGCAACCAATTACTTTGATGCCAAATATACGTTATGGCAGCTTGACCCAAGTGGAAAAATGAAAGATAGGTTAAGCTTTAAAGGGTATCGCAGCGGCCATATGATGTATCTACGCCATGAAGACCTTAAGCTTTCTAATAACGACTTACGCGACTTTATTTTGAGTTCTTTACCCGCTAAAGGGCAAGCCGCTAAATACTAATTAAAAAGCCCTATTACATGAGGCATTAAGAGGATGCCTCATGCTCATTACAGTAAGCTTTTAACTGTGTAACCACCTCATTAAACCCCGTTTGTAATTTAGGTAATAAGGTGTCATCTATCTTATTTTTTGCTGCTAAGTTTTCTATTTGTTGGCAAATGTCACTTAACTTTAACGCTGCAACCGATTTAGCCGATGACTTTAAACCATGCGCCTGAAAAGATAAATCAGCGTAATTTAAACTATGTGTATATGCTTCAATTAATTTAACTTGTTCATGAGCCGTGTGTAAAAACGCTTGAAAAACTAAACAGTGTACGTTAGGGTCTTTTCCTAGCATCGAAAACAACAACGGCATATCTAGTTGGCCGTATTTTGCATCTGGCTGCTCTGGTGTTTTTACTGGCTGAGTATGCGTATCAACAAAACCTTGTGTGTGCTTTATCAACGTTGCTTTTAGACTTTCAAGCTCTACCGGTTTTGTTAAAAATCCATTCATCCCTGCGCTATAACAATCTTGTATGTTTTTTTTCATGATATTGGCGGTTACAGCAATAATAATAAGCTCATTGAACTGAGGCTGTGTACGTATCTTTTTAGCCAACTCTAGGCCATTTAACAATGGCATTTGAATATCGGTAAGTAACATATCAAAACACTGCTCTTGCAACAGCTGCCACGCCTGCTCACCGTTGTTAACAAATATAGAGTTAACACCGAGCATAGTCAGTTGCTGCTTTAAAACCTGCTGATTGGTTAGTTGATCTTCTGCGACTAGCACATTCAACACAGGCACTTTTCCTGTGGTTGAGTCTTTTGGCACTGTACAGGTATGACTTGACGCTCTATCAGCTTGAATAGTCGCTATAGCGCTTTGTTGAAAGCTATTGAATTGAATAGTAAAGCACGACCCCTCATTAATTTTGCTTTTTACTTTTAGCTCTCCTTGCATTCGCTCTACTAGTTCTTTGGTTATAACTAGACCAATGCCCGTACCATGCGTTTTGCTGGTCTCTGCTCCGAGTCTATCGAAAGGTTTGAAAAGCCTTACAATATCATCCTCTGAAAAACCGCACCCAGTATCTTTAATCTCAATTTTACAGCGATTGCCCTCAACAACCTCACAGTAGATATCTATCCTTCCTCTCACTGTGTTATATTTTATCGCGTTGGAGAGTAAGTTAAGTAACACCTGCTTGAAACGTCGTCCATCAACATATAAATAAACCCCTTCAAGCGAATCAATATTATGGATTTTAATTGTTACAAGCTCAACTCTAGCAAGCTCACTCACCATTTCAATGCCATTTTGCAGTATGTCTTTTGCGGGGGCGTATTCAAAATTAAACTGCATATTCCCCGACTCGATAGCGGTTAAATCTAACACATCGTTAATCAATAAAAGTAAGTGCTCACCTGCTTGGTAAATACTATGTGCGTTTTCTTTGTGTTTTTCGTTTGCTTTACTGTCGTACTGATACAGCTGAGCTAAGCCCAAAATAGCATTTAAGGGCGTTCTTAGCTCATGGCTCATACTCGCCATAAAGTCAGATTTGGCTTTGCTGGCCGACTCAGCTTGAATTCTTAGGGCATTTACTTTTTGATGATTACTCGCAACCTCACTAGCCATTCGATTAAAAGAATTTATAACACTGCCAATCTCGTTTTTTTGCAGTACGCTGACCTGACAATCAAATTCTTCCTTCGCTAATTTAGAAAAAGCGCTTTCTAGCGCGCGTAAAGGACTCGTGATTCTGTAATCAACTAGCCAAGCTAAGCCGATAAAAAAAACTACAAGTATAAAAAACTGAATATATATAAGTGTATAGTGTAGCTTTGACGCCTCCTTGATCTCTTGGTCAAAATTAGCAACCAAGGTTATCTCGGCCAAAGGGTTATCTAAAAAACTAATCTGTTCTTTTAATATCACATTGCCATTGACGATTGACGGCTGCCACTCATCAAGAGGGTATAATTGATTGCTTGTAGATGAGTCTACGACTCGAATGGCTATCCAGCTAGGATTTGTATCAAGTTGTGTATCTAATTGCTCATACAGTTGTGCGTATTGACGAGTTAACAGAGGCGTTTTTATTGATGTAGATAATTGCTGTAAAGAGCGCTGTGCAGCATTAGAAAGCCCGTCGTTTACCCACCGAGCCTGCTCTGGCAAGGCATAAAAAATAAATAAAAAAATTAACAGCAAGCCAAATGCCATTACCGCTAACAAGCTTTGAAACCTTAAACTACGCCACCAATTAATTTTCAACATAAAACGAACGTAGTCCCCATTGTGTTAACTGTTGATAATCTTTAATACTTGCTTTACTAGGTTCAATTATAGGAATTCCCGCCAGTAAATATTTTTGCTTAGGATCGCTGCCTATTTCAATAATCGCTTGCTGAACTTTTGCTTGGATATGCTGGCTTACATAAGGATGGGCCACAATGGGATGACGACTAACCTTTCGAGTTTTATAAATAACTTTTAGCTTGTTTTGTAAGTTTTGCGGCTGTTGCTTTAATGTGCCCAACACCCCGCCGCCGGCAGGTGCTACATTTAGCGCTACATTTAAATATACAGATGAATGAGTTTGAACATATATAGGCTTTATTGTTAAGCCGTACAACAAAGCAAGCTCGGCACGCATCAAAAGAGAAGCCCCTAATGCGTTAGGAGCAGGAAAAGCAATTTCAGCATCTTTGAGTTGCTCAACCGACTCAATTTTACTGTTTTTGTTAACGACTAATATACCCTGTAGATAGCGAGCAGCATCTTTAACTAGAGGTTGGTAACCTTGTTTATCAAAAGCAATTACACTATGCCATGGGTTCATATAAGCAAAGTCATAATCACCCTGTGCAAAACCTTGTTCAAAAACGGGAATAGACTCCACGGTAACAAGCTTAAACTGCACACCTGTTTTTTCGGTTATTTTATTAAGAAAAGGCTGCCATATTGCAGTGAGTTTTTGAGGCTCATATTGCGGAACGACTCCAAAAGTAAAGGTTTGAGCACATATACCCACACTTGTGAATAAAAATAGCAACACAATACTATACTTCATCTTCGTTTTACTCTTTAGGGCCGATGACTCTAAGCATAGTTAACGAGTGATTAACGCACCATTTTTATTGTGTAGAAATTAAGAGGATCGTTAACTGAGGTACTGTAATGAAAGGGACGATAAAAATTAGAGCAGGTGCATAAACACCTGCCCCCTAATTTATTGCCAGTAGGGTTCTATATCAAAAGACGCTAAACGGCTTTGCTCCATTGCACTGACTAAATAATCTGACTTTTGATCAAGCCACTGGTGGATCTTAGCCAATTGTTCGTCTTCTTGCCCGCCGCAAAGTTGCTTTAAATACTCAAGCGTGCTGAGCTCGTACATACCATGAGAAATATCTAACCAAGGTAGTCTAAACTCTAAACGCGCTTCTTTATCAAACAACGACCCTAAGCAATTTCCGCTTAATAAACTGTTCTCTAGTTGGGTACGTAAGCTTAAATAATCTTTTACTGTCAATGTTTGTTCTTTAGGGAGTAGCTTATCTAAATTTTGCCAATCTTTGTTAAATAAACGCTTAGCAATTTTAGCAACCGGCTGCTCTGCTGCCTGCAATTGGGTTTGCCCCCAAAATCTACGCCACTGTTTTTCAACCAACCAAGTAGTGAGCGAAAGCAATAAACGGTTGTAACGTGCACTTTGAAATAACGCATTAATATCATCAATGCTTGGCTGCAGTTCTTTCAAATCATTAATAACCTGGGCTAATGCGGGCGCTGCATTTATTTTTTTATAAAATGCATGGCGCTTAGATGTATAAGTTTTTAACTGGATTGCATTTTCAACCCACGCTAATTCACTTAAGAGCCACTTTAATTCAGTTCTTAGCTGTTCTGTACTCTCTTTACTGACAATATCATCAAATAACCAAAAGTTGTGCCTAATTAAGCTAATACCGTCAGTCACGCGTTTAAGCGTTTTTAAACTTGGCTTGTCAAAGTAGCACTGCTCATGCTTTTGCACAAAGCGAATGCCAAAGTTCATAGCTTCTATTAGTGCGTGCTCTTGAGTTGCTTGTTTTTTTAATTTTACAAACCCAATAGACTTACTTGGTTTAAGCGGTGATTCATCAGCTAGGCGATAACCACGCGCTGCTTTTGAGTATAACCCTAAGCGAATACAGTTTTGACTAACAAGTTTATCTGCCAACGCAAATAGCTCGTCTCTGTTGCCCTCAACAAGCTCTATTTCGAGCTCGCTAATAATATCAACCTTACCTGATGCTGCTATTTCGCCTTTATCTAGCACCACTTCAATTTTTGCGCCATTTGGGGTTTCTATTAACCAAGTGCGGCGAATAAAGTTAGTGCTAAAAATAGGATATAAATTATCGCTAATAGCATTTACTTGCATACCATGAGGCCAAATAGTTTTATCAAAAGCTAATAAATCAGGGCGATTTGATTCAATCGGCAAGTTGTATTCGGGGCGTTGGTGTAATCCACCAACAACTTCGCCTGCAAGCTTTATTGTTTGTTCGCATTTATTGTCGGCACAGCGGGTTCTAAAACCTATATCAAGGGCTCTCAGCTCTCTGCTTGGGGTATCGTAATAAGCATTTTGCAAACTACGTGAAGGTTTATTAATAACCGTTTTAGCAAATTGTGTGATTAGCGAGGGGATCAGTGGAACAACGGCATCTGATACCAAAAACTTCAGTTCTATCTCAGTATCCATTAGGGGTGAGGATTACCTTTAAAATAAATAAGTGCTCAAAATAAACAAAGCCACCTCATTTTGCAAATTTTTTAACCTTTTTGACCGAGTTGCAAGCGCTATGGGTTACAATATCGACCTTGCTATTAATGCGTTTAATCCATACTATCTCACTACTTATGTGAAAATCTCAATCGCAACCACAACGGACACGGAAAGACTAACAAGGTAGATAAATGCTAAAACACTGTTTACTAGGGCTACTTTTAATAGCCACTTCGTTTATAAGCACAGCACAAGAAACTCAAACAACCGGTTCATCAGATGCAGACACCGCTTATATAATCGACAACTTATATACTTTTATGCGCTCAGGCGCAGGTAAAAACTACCGCTTACTTGGCTCTGTAGATGCAGGCACTCAATTAACTGTGCTATCAAAAGAACAAAATGGTTTTATAAAAATAAAAGACGATAAAGACCGTGAAGGTTGGGTTGAGTCTAAATTTATATCGCAAACACCAGGGCTTCATCAGCAATATCAAACGCTCAGTAACGAAATGAGCACGGTGCAAAACAAACTGCGTCAAGCACAAGTTGAGATGCCACAACTACAAGAGCAAAATCAAAGCTTAACTAATCAAAATAAATTACTTAATGAGCAAATCATTGAGCTGCAAACAACACTTGAGCAAGAACGTGCTCAAAAACAAGCAGCCACAGCAAAAGAAAAACGCCAACTACTTACCTATGGTGGCGCTATTGCTTTTATAGGCTTGTTTTTAGGTATTATACTTACTGTGGTACTTTCGCGCCGCAAGCGCTATGAGGGCTGGGCCTAAACCTTGATTATTAAAAAAGCACCCTAAGGTGCTTTTTTAATGTGTGTGATAGATTGCCATCAGTATGTGGCTTTTATATATCTAGGCGTAAGCCAGGATCTTGCTTAATTTTTTCTATTACCATATAAGTATGATGCGTACCAACCCCTGGAATATCAACTAAATCTCCAAGCACCTGTCGATACTCATCCATATCAGAAACCCTAATTTTTAGCAGGTAGTCATACCCTCCAGCTACCATATCGCACTCTACAACTTGCTCAATTTTGAGTATATGCTCTTTAAATACTTTAAATACAGCGGTGTTCGATGCCACTAGCGATACTTGCACATGCGCAACTAAGCTCTGATTCAGCTTTTGTTCGCTAAGCTTTGCAAAGTACCCTTCTATATAGCCCTCTTGCTCTAAACGTTTTACACGGTCAAGGCATGGACTAGGACTTAAATTAACCTGTTTGGCTAGGTTAACATTAGAAATTCTGCCGTTCTTTTGAAGAACGTCTAAAATTGCTAAATCAATACGATCAAGCAAGCGTAATCTATTTGGACTTGTCATACAGAATTTTATACGGATAAGTTGAAAATATGCCCTGTAAATTATCGTAATTCGTGAAATTTAACCAGCATATTCTGCTGAAATTTAATTAGAATGCACGCATTACATCACTGGTAATTTAATTGGTAGCAAGTTTGCTTTGGCTCAAAAGCGAAAGTGAAGATATTTTGTTCTACTATTTACATATTAACATTCCTGAGGGTTGCTTATGTTATTCAATGGCGATTTGACAACAACCTGTCCTACAAGACAGAAAATTCGTGATTTTTACCGCATTGACGAAAATGCTGTTATTGATCATATTTTACCACTTGCAGAAGTGGGTGTTAAAGCACGTAGTCGTGCATGGGAAAGAGCTCGCCAGATCGTACTTAATATCCGTAAAGACCAAGATGGTCAAAGCGGTGTTGATGCGCTTTTAAATGAATTCTCGCTGTCAAGTGAAGAAGGTGTAGTGTTAATGTGTTTGGCTGAAGCCTTACTTCGCGTACCAGACAAAGCTACGCAAGATACCTTAATACGTGACAAGCTTGCTAAAGGTGACTGGAGTTCTCATTTAGGTAGTAGCGATTCTTTATTCGTTAATGCATCGTCTTGGGGATTGTTAGTAACCGGTAAAATGGTTAACTACACAGACAAAACCAAAGAGCAGCAATTTGGTATGCTTAAAAAGACCATTGGTCGTTTAGGTGAGCCTGTTATTCGCAAGTCTGTAAACTTTGCTATGAAAATTATGGGTAAGCAGTTCGTTATGGGCCGCACCATTGATGAAGCCATTGAGCGCGCTGCTGAAAAAGAGCAAAAAGGCTACGTTTACTCATACGATATGCTAGGCGAAGGCGCACGCACCATGAAAGATGCCAAGCGTTACTTCGATAGCTACATGAATGCCATCCATGCAATTGGTAAAGCGGCTAACGGCCGTGGCCCAGTTAAAAGCCCTGGTATTTCTGTTAAGCTTTCAGCGATTCATCCACGCTATGAGTTCACACATAAAGAACGAGTGATGGCTGAAATTGTACCTAAGTTAAAAGAGCTGGCACTTGCGGCTAAAAAATACGATATTGGCTTTACCGTAGATGCTGAAGAAGCTGATCGCTTAGATATTTCTTTAGATGTAATAGAAGCCGTATTTAGCGATGAAGATTTAGGTAACTGGCAAGGTTTTGGTTTAGCCGTGCAAGCTTATCAAAAGCGCGCTATTTTTGTGATCGAGTGGGTTACAGAGTTGGCAACGCGCGTTGGGCGTAAAATGATGGTACGCCTTGTAAAAGGTGCTTACTGGGATACCGAAATTAAAACTACGCAACAAGATGGTCTCGATCACTACCCTGTATTTACACGTAAAGCAACAACGGACGTTTCTTACAAAGCGTGTGCAATCAGAATGCTAGAAGCACGTGATGTACTTTACCCACAATTTGCTACGCACAACGCTTACACTGCTGCCACTATTTTAGAAGTTGCAAAAGGTGATAACACAGGCTTTGAATTCCAACGTTTACACGGTATGGGCGAGTCTTTATTTGACCAAATTGTAAACGAAGAAAAAATCCAATGTCGTGTTTACGCACCGGTTGGTCAACACGAAGACCTACTCGCTTACTTAGTTCGCCGTTTACTAGAAAATGGCGCTAACTCGTCATTTGTAAATGCCATTGTTGATACAACTAAACCTGTTGAATCACTTCTCCCAGACCCAGTAGAGACTCTGCAAGGCCTTCGTAATAAGTACAATACGCAAATTAAAATGCCAATTGACTTATATGGCGATGAGCGCGCTAACTCAAAGGGTATGGATTTAACAGATATTAATGTAATTACACCGTTTAAAGAAAACCTTGAGAACTGGTTTAACGAACATTTAATTGATCAAAGCCAAGTACCACAAGGCGCTTTAGCTGTTAAAAATCCAGCGAACCACAAAGAAATCATCGGCCATGTAAAACTGCAGTCGAGTGATGACATGAAAAACATCTTGGCCAATGCCGAAGCGGCATTTGAGTCATGGTCGCAAACGTCTGTTAAAGAACGTGCAAACTTACTACGCCGTGTTGCTGATATTTTAGAGCGTCATCATGACGAGCTTGTGGCTATATGTATCAAAGAAGCGGGTAAAATTGCTCAAGATGGTATTGACGAAGTACGCGAAGCCGTTGATTTTTGTCGTTACTACGCTGCGCGCGCAGAAGAGCTTGCAAATGATGAGCGTTTTGAAGCACGCGGTGTGATTTTATGTATTAGCCCATGGAACTTCCCACTGGCTATTTTCTTAGGCCAAGTGGCAGCTGCTATCGTGACGGGTAATACGGTTATTGCAAAACCAGCAGAGCAAACAAGCTTAATCGCGCTTCGTGCGATTGAGTTAATGCTCTCGGTTGGTTTACCTGAGCACGTTGTTCAACCCGTCATTGCACGTGGTTCTGAGGTAGGTAAAACCATCGTTCCTGATGAGCGAATTCAGGCAGTTATGTTTACCGGCTCAACGGAAACGGGCACACTGATTTCGCAAACGCTTGCTGCACGTAACGATATTCAAGTACCGTTAATTGCAGAAACAGGCGGTCAAAACTGTATGATTGTTGACTCAACAGCGCTGCCAGAGCAAGTTGTTGATGATGTAATAAGCTCGGGCTTCCAAAGTGCCGGCCAGCGCTGTTCTGCATTGCGCGTATTGTTTATTCAAGAAGATGTAGCCGATGGCATTATTGATATGCTTAAAGGCGCACTTGCAGAGTTGCATGTTGGCGACCCGTCACTACTGTCTACCGACGTTGGTCCTGTAATTGATGAAAAAGCCCTTAAAACGCTTAATGACCACGTTGAGTACTTAAAAGGAAATGCAACACTTCATTACGAATGTGAGATCCCTGATAATACGCAAAATGGCGCATACTTTTTTGCTCCTCGCTTGTATGAGATTAACGACTTATCTGTACTTAAGCGTGAAGTATTTGGTCCATGTGTACACATTATCCGCTTCAAAGCGAATGATATCGACAACGTCATTGATCAAATAAACAATACAGGTTATGGCTTAACTATGGGTGTTCACTCACGTATTGAAGAGCGTTGTGAATACCTAGCAAAAATGTCTCGCGCGGGTAACGTTTATGTAAACCGTAACATGATTGGTGCTATTGTTGGTGTGCAGCCGTTCGGTGGCCGTGGTTTATCGGGTACTGGCCCTAAAGCCGGTGGCCCTAACTACTTGCAACGTCTTGTAAAAGAAAAAGCATCGCCTGATAACGTGCAAATGACTAACCTTACACCTGACGAGCTTGATTTACACCATTACAGCGGTGCAAATGAGCAAGTAGAAAAGCTGATGGCCAACTCGATGCGCGATGAAAAAATTTGGCGCGCAACACCGTTGAATGACCGTGTATCAGCCGTTCGTCAGTTGCTAGCTAAAGTAGCAACGGTAGAAATTATTGATGATTTAGCGGATGATTTAGCACTCACGCTGTCTGATGCGCGTGCACAACTTAATCGCCTAGAAAAACACATGCGCAAGTTCACTACATTGCCAGGGCCTACAGGTGAGTCGAACACCTTGCACCTTGAAGCGCGTGGCTGTGTAGTATGTTACGCAGATAAAAGCACATCATTTAACTTTTGGGCGCTTTCAATTATTACAGCGCTTGCTGCAGGTAATACCGTTATTACGGTAGCATCGGAGCTGTTTTATGATGAAGCCGTAGCATTTAAAGATAAATTTATTGCTACAGGCGTTGCAGAGGGCGTATTCCAAGTTGCAAAACCAAATCAGCTACAAGCTATTTTGGCTCACCCTCATTTAGCGGGTGCCGTGGTTGCTGCACGCTCGTCTCGTTTAGGCTACTTCAGCCAACAACTTGCACAGCGTAAAGGCGCTATTTTGCCAGTAATTAGCTCAGAGTATTACGATACCTTGATCAAACGTTTGATCACCGAGAAAACCATCAGTATTGATACTACCGCATCGGGCGGTAATACATCGCTGATGACACTCGTAGAGGATGATGAATAAATCGTCTAATACTAATTTACTAAAATAATAAAAAAAGGCACTCAAAAGTGCCTTTTTTTTTATATTACAACGTATAATGATGCTAATTTAGACAAAACTTAATTACAGAAGCAAGCATTGAAAATAATCTCTATCTCAAAGTTACAGCCCGGTATGTTTGTGCAAAGTGTAACAAAGCAAAGCGGGCGTATAAAAATAAAGAATCAAGGTTGGGTTAAGACTCAAGCAAGTATCGATAAGCTGATAAAAGCAGGCATTCTAGAAATAGAGATAGACCCAGATAAAACCTTAACTAAATCCGAACCCGACACCCAAGCTCAAGATACTACGCCAAAACCAGCGATTAAAAAACGTGACCCGTGGTTTAAAGTTCACAGCAGCGAACAAGAAATGGGTAAAGCAAAAAAACTTTACGATGAAGCTAAAACACTTCAGCAAAAAGCGTTTGGTGATATAAAAGCAGGAAGAGATCTAGACATTGCACCTTTTAAAGAACTCGCCAGTGGCTTTATGGACTCTATTTTTAGAAATCAAGATGCCCTTGCCTGCTTGACACAGATGCGCCAAAAAGACGCTTACTTACTTGAGCACTCTATAAATGTCTCTATTTTAATGGGGATTTTTGCAAAACACTTAGGCATAGAGCGCGATATTATTGTAGAGCTCACTACGGGTGCTTTGTTACATGACATAGGAAAAATTAAAATTCCTGACGAAGTGCTCAATAAACCGGGCCGCTTTAGTGATAAGGAATTTAAAATTATGCAAAACCATGCCCTATTTTCAAAGCAAATTTTGGAAGAAGCAGGGTTAACAGGTATTGCTGTAGATATTGCCGGCCTGCACCATGAGCGATTAGACGGCAAAGGCTACCCATTTGCCAAAAAAGGCGATGAGATAAGCCAATACGTGCGTATGGCGTCAATTGTTGATGTGTATGATGCACTTACGGCAGAACGCGTTTACAAAGCAGGCATGGAGCCTATTAAAGCGTTTAAAATTTTAAAAGATGGCTGCCCTGATAGCTTTGACGGTGAGCTACTCACCAAGTTTATTCAATGTATTGGCATTCACCCTGTCGGTACTCTTGTTAAGCTTTCAAGTCAAAAAGTTGGCTTAGTAACCCAAAGCAACCCAACCACGCCTTTAAAGCCTGTGGTAAAAACCTTCTATAGTGCAAAGCATGGCCGTTATACCGAAGTACAAGATATTGACTTGGCCAACAAAAAAACAGCCGATGTACTCGAGTCAACTGTAAAGCCGAAGGATTATAATATTGATTTAGAAAGATTTTATAAAAATTCGATTTTACCTTAAAAAAAGCCGCTTCAATGCGGCTTTTTAATATAACGATATTACTGTGGCCAATCTTGAAGCGCTTTTAGGCTAAACTCATAACCATCAAAATCAAGTACACTTTGCTCTGGGGTAATTTCTCGTACTTTTAATGCACCAATACTATCCCCTTCGTGTAACTCTCTCCCATTGAGCTTTATCCAGCGTTTATCAGCGCTTGATGAGTATATGTGTGCTTGGTATTTAATGCTTGGTAGCATGGCTTGTAAACCATCCGGCAATAATTCAACCGGTTCTACTCGTGAAGAGCTGCGTGATGCCTGCGTTACTTCGTAATCTTGCTCTTGCTCAGAATCTTTTATCGCCTGCGCAAAGGCATCTTTTAACTTACTCGGTACAGCGTCAAGCTCAGGGTTACTTTGAGTCGATTGAGGACTTGTTGAACTTTCAGTATCAAGGGGTTTTCCGAGCACCTTATATTTGCTCATATCTAAGCCTGCTGAGCTTGTATTTTGCACTTGCGGCTGCATAAATTGTGCGTTTTGGCTATGTGCGTTATAAGCAAGTGGATTATAACTTTGCGAGTTAGGTAATTGTGCATTATAAACTGGCTGATTAAGCGTATTTTGATTATACCCATAAGCATTTAACGGGGTTTGCACATTGTAGCCTTGCTGCTGCGTCGGGTTATCATTAATAGGAATATACTGCCCTTGTGGGGTCAGCAGCATTTTTTGTACACCCGATGGTGTTTGCACATAGACCCATTGCCCTTCAATTGTAGCTTTATTACTATTTTTTTCAGTCTCTGTAGGACTAGAGGTTACAGGCTTTTCAGCATTATCTTTAGCTTTAATTGGCTCATCTGTTTCTGCTTGTTTTTGTTTTTTAGTATCAGTGCTAACAAGGCCAACCGGTTGGTTTGCTTTTAATAGTGCACTGCTTTGCAGCCACTTACCCGTAGCAAAACCACCAGCAAGTGTAATAGACGCAGCTACTGCACCACCTAATAGCCAAACCATTTTTTTATAGCGGTTGAGTGTTTGCTGCTGTTTTAACTGCGCTGCCTGCAAATCATATTGCTCGGCGCTCATATCTGCTTGTTGAGATTGCTTTAATGCATCTAATAAATAAGACATAAATTACCTAGCTATATAATAAACGACATGCCAACACCCACTGCAAATAAAGCAGCAAATGCCAAATAATAGTAAACACGGCCTGTTGATTTTACCGTGCTATTTTGCGTAGCGACAAAGTCCATAGGCAATGACTCTTGTGCTGATTGTTTTATAATATCACTATCAACAATAAGCTGCTGCTTTGAAAAAGCCCCTACTAACGCGCGTTCACACACTAAATTCATTAACCGTGGAATACCGCCTGTCAGCTGATGTACCGTTTGCATAGCATCAAGTGAAAACACGCCTTGATCACACCCCGCAATATGTAAGCGGTGCTTAATATAGGCCACTGTTTGCCCTTGGGTAAGTGGTAATAAATGATAACGTGCTGTAATTCGTTGTGCTAATTGCCTAAGCTCAGTGCGCTTTAACAAAGCTTGAAGCTCTGGTTGACCCACCAATACAATTTGCAACAGCTTTTTATGATCTGTTTCTATATTTGTTAATAATCTTAATTGCTCAAGCACATCAGGGGCTAAAAGCTGGGCCTCATCAATAATTAAAATGGTATGCCCGCCCGCTTTATTATTAGTCTCTAAATGCAGCTTAATAAGGTCGGTTAAACTTTTAAGGGTGGCGTTTTGAGGGTCGTAAGTAATGCTTAGCTCATCGCAAATACTGGCTAAAAGCTCAAGCTCCGATAATGCTGGATTATGGATCATTGCAACTTGGGTGTTCTTTGGTAGTTGCTCTAGCATACTGCGGGTAATCGTTGTTTTGCCCGTGCCCACCTCGCCAGTAAGCAAAACAAACCCACCATCTTCACCTAAACCATAGGTTAAATGGGCAAGCGCTTCTTTATGGCGTTCGCTTAAAAATAAATAATGGGGGTTGGGCGAGATCGAAAATGGCTTTTCGCTCAAGCCAAAGTAGCTTAAATACACCGCAATGTTCCTTCGTCATTAAAACTCGGCCTATAATGGCAAAAAAAACGACAAAGTAACAACGTTGTATACGCTTTATGGTTGAAATATCGTAAATTTATGTAAAAAAGCGTTGCTAAGTTTAGCAACGCTTTTTTGTTTAAACATTATCACTACTAATTTAGTGGCGTATTAGTTTTCATAACGTACTAAACGTAAATACACGTCACTAGTTTTAGCGTGTAAACTATTTAGCCCACTATCAAACTGATAAACCCATGCAGAGCTCATCGTGCTAACACCCGAAGTATTCGTCCAGTAGTTTTGCAATTTAGTACCTAAGAACACCTCTTCGTTAATACTTGGCTCGGTGCAGCTGTGCTCTAAAATACTCGCAAGCTCTTTGATGTTAGGCACCTGCCAATCGTCATAATTAGCCGTGGTGTCGTTTTCTGCGCCTCTGAGCGCTTCTTGCCAATTAAGTGACGGTGTTGAACCTGCACACGTTTGCGTGTCACTGTCATAAACTTGCCCGTAGCTACAACGCTGCCACATCAGGCCTGTTTCTGTATCTAAAACTGTGCCATCGTCATTAAGGGTGAAGCGGGTGGTTGGTGTTGTTGTATCCGCCCCATCGTAACACGTTTGTGCTGCGGCTAGTTGAAAGCTGACACTAAATATAGCCATCGAAAATAGTAAATTTGTTTTCATGGTTTTCTCCTATCGGCTTCTCACTAGACGTATATACGCGTATTTTTCTTTAGGGTAAGCTAAGTCATTGCCGTTACTCATATCTATGATATAAGCTTGCGATAAGCTGGTACCATCCGCTGCAGTTTGCGACGTCCAATAAGGTAAATTTACATCATCTATTGCGCCTGCTTCTGGCATATTAGGAAAAAACGCTTCATCTATTAATACATTTTCGCCCTGCTTGCCATAATCAATTAAGCTCAACAGCTCAGTGTAAGTTGGTAAGCGCCAATTAGTACCGCCGCAAAAATCTGAGTCGTTCACTTCATTTATATAAGTTTGCACACCACAGCTTGTATCGTCTGGGCAGGTGGTGTTAGCTGTACTTGTATCGGTAAAGGTGGTTGTACCTAGATCCCAAAAATAATGGTTTTGGCCATCGCGTAAAGTGGTATTTGGGAGTGTGCCTGATTCTACACTTTTAACCTCCCATACAAGCCCTGTTACGTTGTCGCGAATACACGTAAAATCGTTGCTATCATCAGCGACTTCGTCGGCAAACTGGTTTAGCTTAGTGTAGTCAAACGCAAGATTACCTTGGCCTGCTTTATCGAGTTGGTTAGCAAAGCTGTCTCGGCCAAGCTCTGCATCTTGCCCCGGAAAATCACTACTTTGACAATTTATACGCTGCGTATTGTTATAACACTCACCTAATCCACTATCATTAATTAGCCCAAGCGCTTTCGGTGATACGTCAATAAAAAGGCTATCGGTATCAGTGCGCCCTTTTGAATCAGTTACAGTGACTTCAAAACTCAACGTGGTATCCAAATCAACGTCAGAGGCAAAAAATGTTGTGGTACATTGGTTTTCATTTGCCAACGTTTCAGCATTACCTGTTAATTGCTGCCAGCTGCACGAAAATGTATCAGTAAGGGTGTCACTTTGACTTGCATCTAAGGTCACTTCTTCAAACTCTTCAACGTTTTGGTCATCCCCTGCATTGGCTACAACCAGCTCATCGGTTTTATTAAGAGTCATGCTATATTCTGTGCTTGCTTCCCCCCCCTCATCATCGGTGACGGTCAGTTGCCATATTAAATTCGTATTTGACTCTAGCAGCGGGTGGCTAAAACTTACCGTTGAATTGTCAAAGTCAGCAATATCAAGCTCTGGACCTGAAATTAATTGCCACTGATAGCTATTAATTTGGCCATTTTCATCAGGATCGCTCGACTCTTCAGCGCTTAACGTTACAGTGTCATTATAGGTTGAAGGAAGCGTTTCAGGAGCTATTTGGCTAACAACAGCCAGCGGCAACTGGTTATTTGATGTAATAAATATACTCACATTGTCACTGACTAAGCTACCGTTACCTGTTTGATAGCTTACTGATAGAACAAGTTCACTATCAGCTTTTACGTCGGGCGCAGTAATTGTTTGCTCTGCACCTTCAAGCGGAAAGCCATCTACTAATGGGCCGCTAACGCGCTGCCAAGTGAAGGTGCCATCGGCCGGAGAGCCTTGTGCGGTGATTGTAAATTCTGTTTTTTCTACAATTTGTAGATCCGAGCCCGCATTAACTGTGGTCTCAACAGTAGTATCATCACTACCACCGCCACCACCGCCACAGGCAGCCAATAAAAAACAAGATATAAGGGGAGTAAAAGCAAACGCCTTCATAAAACGCACCTATAATGTCAAATAATTACTATAGTGTAATCACAAGCAATAAAAGTGCCATTTAGAGTTATGCTAATTCGCTTAATTAAGTGATTTATTTTGGGGCTGAAAAAACGTGTTGGTAGCTATGCAAAGAATTCGCTGTTTAGTTGTTCTCGGCAATTGCTCTACTTGCTGCATTGATGCAATCGTAAATGAAAAATTTTTAACGCCGCAAGCGACACGTTTAAGCCTTCATATGGATAAGTTTAATTGCAGATTGACGTCACATATACGTTTCTTGATGAATTCGCACAAACAGCCTAGTGCCTACTTTAGAGTAATCAACTTTGTACTCACGCCCATCTAGCGCTTGTATAAATAATAGCTGCTTTTCTTCACCAAAAATATCAGCACTACTAACATTAACAATTTCAAGGTAGCGCTCTTTCGCATCACGACGATTTTTAGGCAGCTCTTCTTTGAATGGCTCTAAACCGTTTTGAGTTACCTTTATGCGTGGGTGCTGCTCTGCATTGACGATGACTAAATCAAGCTTTTTATCTTTATGAATGATGGTATTGCGACCACTTTTAATAAAAGATCTTTCTTGGCTCATTTTTTTTCCTACTATCGCATTTAGTGATTAACTTGCGATGCTATAAACCGTTCAGGTGCGCGTTTCCACTTGTTTAAATCGGCACTAAACGACCAAATATCAGTCTCTAATACACTTGCCGGTAACAGTAAGTTATATCCCGTTAACAACTCAAGGTGCTTGGCTCTGTGAGCAAACATAGCTATCAGACCAGTATAGCTGAATCCTTTAGGAGAGGTGTAATGTGTATCTTCTATTAACCATTCTGATGGGCAATTGCCATTTTTGCAATGTTTTTGAACAGCTTGCATAAATAAATTACGCTGCTCTATCAGTAATTTCCCGGCAATACGAGGGCTGATCGCAGTTAAAAACTCGTCTACATCATTGAGTTTTAAACCCACAGCATTAAGCTCAAGGTACTCAAGGCCATCAGCCACCTTAGGAATACCGCTGTGATGTAGGTTACTAGCATTTAACTGCCACATGCCATATTTGTGCTGATATACGAGTGAAGACTCACTAAGTAGTAAACTATAATATGGCTCTTGTGTTTTTAAAAAACCAATAAAAATGGCGGCAAGGCACATACTCACTAAAAAAATTTCTACTAAGCTTATTTCACCCGGGCGCAGTAAATTAAACAGCATAATAAACACCAACCCGACACTGCCGACTACTAGTACCTCAATGCCATTGCGTGAGCCTTGTGCCCTGTATTTTATTATTAAATTTGGCTTACCCATACTGAAAAAAAGCCATATAAAGTAAAAACATAATAATACCCCAAAGTATTATTTTTCTCATGGTTAAGCAGGTTTTACACTGCGGTGGTTGCTTCATCGTTTTATCATAATTTTAGTGCTAAATAGGAACAAACAATTAGCCTCATTCAATTTACGCTTAACGCACAAATTTATGAGACACATAACCGCCTTTTCGCGGTCTTATTTCGTACAATACTTACAATTTATTTTCAGGTATGAAATCGATGTATCCAAAACAGTCAGGTAAAGCCCTTTTTCCATTTTTAATTACACTTCTTGTTATTTTAAGTGTGTACTTATATTTACCATCTAGCCACGGTGAACAGTCTAATGCAAGCGACCGAGCCACACAGGTTATTGCTCATACGGTATCGTCTCAAGAAAACACCGTTATGATTGAAGCCATAGGCAGTGCACGCGCAAACCAAGCCATTTATATAAAAAGCGCACAAAGCGATTATGTTACCCAGATCTATTTTGAAGATGGCGACTTAGTCAGTAAAGGTCAACGCCTTGTGCAGCTACAAAATCAGCAAGAGCAATACGCTGTAAAAGAGCTAAACATCAACTTAAAAGAAGAAAAACGTCAACTTAGTCGTTTAACCGAGCTTTCTCGCACACAATCTACCGCTAAGTCATTGTTAGAAGAGCAACTTTCTCGTGTAGATGCAACACAAGCTCAACTAGAAAGCGCGAAAACAAAACTTGATGAAATGCTTATTAGCGCGCCATTTTCTGGCTTATTAGGCAAGCGAGAAGTGTCGGTTGGTGCTTATGTCAGTAACGATACAATTATTACTACACTTGATGATATAAGTATTATAAAAGTTGACTTTAAAGTTCCTGAAAAATATTTGTCTCAACTTAACCTAGGCATGAAAGTTCATACTCAAAATGATGCCTACCCAGATCACACTTTCACTGGCAAAGTGACTCATATTAGTTCGCGCATCGATTCAATTACTCGCAGTGTTGAAGTAACTGCAAGTTTTGCTAATAAATCGGGGTTATTGCGCCCAGGTATGCTTTTAAATACCGCACTGGAGCTAAGTAGTGAGCAAGCCCTTATGGTGCCAGAAAAAGCGGTCATCCCTCTACAGGACAAACACTTTGTATACCAAGTAAAAGATGGTATCGCCAATAAAATAGAAGTACATGTTGCTGGCAGAAATAATGGTTGGGTTGCCATTGATAAAGGACTTAGCGATGGCGAACAAGTCATTACCGAGGGTATCATTAAAATTCGCCCTGGTAGCAAAGTAAGTATTGAGGGCTAACTGGTGAAAATAACAGATACTAGCGTTAAACGCCCAGTTTTTGCCATTGTAATAAACTTACTTTTATTAACATTTGGCTTGGTTGCTTTTTCTATGTTGCCGCTAAGGGAATATCCCGATATTGAAACGCCTATTGTTAGTATTAGTACTGACTACACAGGTGCGTCGGCAGAAATTGTTGAGACAAAAATAACGCAAATTCTAGAAAATCGAATTTCGGGTATTGAAGGGATTAAAAGTATTAACTCTTCAAGTCGAAATGGCCGTTCTAACATTGTTATTGAATTTGACATAAACCGCGATATCGATGCAGCATCTAATGATGTACGCGAACGAGTAGCGCGTGCACTTGATAACTTGCCTGAGCAAGTTCGTCCACCGGAGGTGTCTAAATCCAACAGTGACGAAAGCCCTATCGTATGGTTTGTATTAAACAGTGAGACCATGAACTCGCTGCAACTGAGTGATTACGCCCAGCGTTTTATTGTTGACCGTCTAGCTGTTGTAGATGGCGTTTCTAATGTACGTATTGGTGGTGAACGCCAATACGCCATGAAAATTTGGCTAAACCGCCAAGCTATGGCAGCACGTGGCATCACCTCAAGCGATATAGAGAGCACCCTACGCAGCGAAAACGTAGAGCTACCCGCAGGTGAAATTGAATCTATCGACCGCGACTTTACCGTACGCACAGCACGTAGCTATAAAAACCAACGTGATTTTCAAAACCTTGTTATTAAACGTGGTGAAGACGGCTACCTTGTTCGTTTAGGCGAAGTTGCCGACGTACAGTTAGAAGCCGCTGATGATGAAAGCTTATTCCGTGGCAACGGCCGTAACATGATTGGTTTAGGCATAGTAAAACAGGCCAAAGCAAACACCCTAACCGTAGTAGATAACGCACGCAGCGAGCTTGAAAAAATAAAGCGTAACTTGCCAGAAGGCACAACTATTCAAGACAGCTACGACTCCTCTGTTTTCATAAAAGAATCAATCAGCGAGGTATACAGCACACTTGCCATTTCTATGGGCTTAGTGGTGCTAATAATTTATATCTTCTTAGGTAATATTCGCGCTACGCTTATTCCTGCGGTTACCGTACCTGTAGCACTGGTTAGCAGCTTTATGTTTTTACTGGCCATGGGTTATTCAATTAACTTATTAACTCTGCTTGCACTGGTATTAGCAATTGGTTTAGTGGTAGATGATGCCATTGTAATGCTTGAAAATATTCATCGTCGCATCGAGCTTGGCGAGCCGCCTCTTCTAGCCGCCTTTAGAGGTGCTCGCGAAGTAGGATTTGCAATTATTGCCACAACACTTGTGCTTATTTCGGTATTTGTACCTTTAGTGTTTATGGATGGCCGCATTGGTGCGTTATTTACAGAGTTTGCAATGGCGGTAAGTGCCGCGGTGTTTTTCTCAAGTATTACCGCGCTTACACTCTCGCCGGCACTGTGCTCTAAAGTTTTAAAGTCATCAGAAAAAGAAAGTAAATTTAGCCAATGGATGGACCGCGTTTTTAGCAAAATTGAAAACAGTTACCGCCAATCGCTTACTTCAAATATGACTAAAAAATGGGGCCTCATGGTAAGCCTGGTGCTTGCTGGTTTTGTGAGTTACTCATTATTTTTACAAGTCCCTTCTGAGCTTACGCCAAAAGAAGACCGCGGCACGTTTTTTATAATGATGAGCGGCCCTGAAGGTGCAAGTTATGAAAACAACGCAGCTAACATGGCAAAAATAGAAGAGCGCCTTCTCCCTTACTCAGAAGCAGGTGAATTAAGCCGAGTTTTAGTGCGCGTACCTGGCTGGGGCGGCAGTGGCGGTGTTGCTATTGTCGGCATGGCCGATTGGGATAAACGCAAGCGCTCTACTTGGGAAGTAATGGATGAAATAAGCGCTAAAATGACCGAGGTAACAGACGTACGTGCCTTTGCTATTATGCGTCGTGGTATTGGCGGTGGTGGTTCTTCTCGTCCTATTGAATTTGTATTGCAAGGTAACGATTATGAACAGCTTGCCGATTGGCGCGACCGTATAATAGAACGCGCAGAAAAGAACCCAGGCTTGGTAAGAATCGATCACGACTACAAAGAGACCTTTCCGCAATTTTTAGTCAGCATAGATAAAAACAAAGCCGCCGATTTAGGTGTGTCGGTATCCGATGTTGGCACCACCCTTGAAACCATGCTAGGCCAGCGCCGTGTAACTACGTTTATTGACCGCGGTGAAGAATACGATGTAATTTTAAAGGGTACTAAACAGGACTTTACAAACCCTACTGATATTTCAAATATTTACCTTAAGTCGCGCAGCGGTGAGCTAGTTCCGTTAGATAGCTTAATTAGCTTAAAAGAGGAAGCTACCGCGTCGCGTTTAAATCGTTATAACCGTATGCGCGCCATCACCTTAAGCGCTAACCTTGCAGATGGGTATACACTTGAGCAAGCACTTAACTTTTTAAACAAAGTCGCCGCAGAGGAAAACGACATCGATGGTGCTGTAGATTACAAAGGTGAATCGCAGCTATTTTACGAAGGCGCATCAGCCATGACCTATGTATTTGTGCTTGCCCTTACCGTCACATTTTTAGTTTTAGCAGCGCAATTTGAGAACTTTGTACACCCATTTGTAATAATGCTGACAGTGCCACTTGGCCTAATGGGCGCTATGTTTGGTTTATGGACTAGCGGTTTAACGCTTAATATCTACAGCCAAATAGGTATTGTAATGTTAATAGGTTTAAGTGCTAAAAATGGTATCCTAATCGTTGAATTTACAAATCAATTACGTGATAAAGGCGTTGAGTTTAGTGAAGCTATTTTAGACGCCGCAACGCAGCGCTTACGCCCAATAATAATGACCTCATTAACTACGGTAATGAGCGCGGTGCCTTTAGTACTAGCATCAGGCCCAGGCGCCGAAAGCCGTATGGTGATTGGTGTGGTCGTCTTTACGGGAGTAATTGTATCAACACTGCTAACGCTTTATGTTGTGCCTGCGGCGTATTATGCCCTAGCTCGCAATACGCAATCACCTGAGTTTTTACAGCAAAAGCTCAATAAACAGGCCGACACTCACCCGCTAAAAGATAGCGAGAGCATTTAAAGTAACTTTACACTGCGCCGTACTTGTTGTTGCGGCGTATTCAATTTATGCTCCTTAAACTTTGTATACTTTAATAGGAATACCTATGAGCTCAACAAAACAATTAGCAACATTTGGTGGCGGCTGTTTTTGGTGCATAGACGCCGCATTTAGACGTGTAAAAGGTGTACTAAACGTAAGCTCAGGTTACACAGGTGGCAATACCGATAACCCCACATATAAATCAGTCTGCTCTGGTACAACAGGTCACTCTGAGGTGGTTCAATTAGAGTATGACAGCGCTGTAGTGAGCTTTGAGACACTACTTAGCATGTTTTTTACGTTACACGATGCCACGCAATTAAATCGCCAAGGTAACGATATTGGCACCCAATATAGAAGTGTTGTTTACTACCACAGCGATGCACAATTAAAGCAAACCAATGAGCTGATAGCTCAGCTACAAAACCATGTTAGCGAGCCAATCGTGACAGAAGTTAGCCCTGCTACCACCTATTACCCAGCGGAGCATTATCATCAAGATTACTACAACGAAAACCCACAGCAGGGTTACTGTAGTATTTTAATTGCGCCTAAATTGCACAAGTTTGAAACTGTATTTAAAGAATTTTTAGCTGACTAGCTCTTTTGCGTTGTTAAAATAATTCAAATACCAATCCGCATAATTAAGTGATCTATTTTGAGAATGGATAAACGTGTTGATAGCAAGGCAAAAAATTCGCTATTTAGTTGTTCTCGGCAATTGCTCCTGCATTGCTCTACCTTCTGCATCCATGCAGTCGTAAATGAGAATTTTTAACGCAGATAGCGACACATTTAGCCCCTGAAAATGATTAAGTATTAATGCGAATTGGTATAAATACACATTAAAAAGCCCGATATAAATCGGGCTTTTGTATATTAAAAAACGCGATTAAAACTGATAGCTAGCACCAGCAAAAAAGCGTCGCTCTGGGGTGTTGTAGTAATATACTTCACCGCTTGTAAAATCAGCTCTTGAGTCAACCACATTATAATCTTTGTCAAATAGGTTCTCTACCCGAAGCGACAGTTCAATATTATTGTTTACACGATAGTTACCCGCTAAGTTCCAAAGTGTATATGACCCTAGGCGTGTTACTGCTCCATTGCGATCACTGCGATATTGCATATCAATGCGCGCATCAAAATTACCAAACTGCTTTGCGATTTCCCAGTTAGCCGTGCGCTTGGCAACATTGCGTAGCTCATCGCCGGTTTCTTGGTTTTCGGCACTTAAATATGCAAAATTAAAGTGGCTATCAAACCCTAAAATTTGCTGTGTAAGACTAAACTCAATCCCTTCATAGCGCGCTTCGTTTATATTAGCTAGCGCAAAGTTTTCATCGTAATCAATTTTATCTTCAATATCGTTTCTAAAAATGGCAACATCGACCTGTGCACTGTCAAAATTAACATTTACACCAAACTCGCGGTTTGTTGATTTTTCAGGTTGCAGATCGGGATTACTAAAATTCGGGTAGTATAAATCGTTAAACGTGGGTGCTTTAAAGCCCGTGCTTTGACTAATTCTAAATGTTGAATTTTCAGATAAATGATAACCGGCCGCTGCAGTATAGGTTGTTTCATCGCCAAATTGCTCATCGTCGTCTTGGCGAAGCGTTAAATTGGCAAGCACAGTATCGGTATCGTAGTAAGCCCCAACAAACACAGCTAATACATCGCGGCTATCTTCATCAAATGCTTGAGAGCTGTGTGACACATCATCGTTATACCAATTAATACCGCCGCTAATATTAAGCGCATTTGTTAGGCGATATTGGCCGTTGTAATCTACTTGTGCGCGCTTGGTAATAAACGTACTAGTTATTGGCCCACCAGTAAAAGAGTCAACATAGGTACTGTCAGAATCATCGGTAGCAAAAGCAACGTCAATAGCATGAGATTGGTTAGTGTAGCTTTTACTCCAGCCTGCGGATAACTGATAGTTTTTAAAATCCCCTCTTTCAACGGCGCTCGTTGCAGGGCTAAAGCTGCTATCGTACTCTGCATAACCTTCACTGTACTGACCTAGTAGCTTAAAGTCGCCGTAGTGCTCATCACTGTAATTTAATTTAAAACCTAGATTTTTATTTTCATAGCCATCATCATCTGGAGCAACACCTTGTAATGCGTCAAAGCCATCTGTTTTTTCAAAACCGGCGTTAAAAGCGCTAGTCACATTAGCCGATTTAACAGAGCCCGCGACTTGATAGTTTTGATAATCATCTGAGCCAACAGTAGCATCTAAAGATAAATTATCAGCTTCACGCGTTATTATATTGATTACACCAGCAAGTGCGTCTGAGCCGTAAACTGCTGCACGTGAACCTTTAATAATTTCGATACGCTCAATGCTGTTTAAAGGTACGTTATTAAGTGATTTTTGGCCAGCCGTTGCCGAGCCCGTGCGTACACCATCAATTAAAATTAGCGTATCGCCAGAGCCTGTACCACGCAAAGACACACCCGCGGTTTGGCCAAAGCCACCATTAGGGTTAATTTGAAAACCCACTTGTGTGCTTAGCAGCGTTGGTAAGTCACGTACGTTGCTTGCATCTATTTCAGCGCGTTCAATAACATTAACGCTTGCTAAAACATCGTTAATTGATTGCTCAAATTTATTAGCAGTAACGGTAATTTTTTCGATTGAATTATCTGTAGCAGACACTGAAAATGACAGCGCAGCAGATACTGCAACGCCAAGAGTTGTTTTATTTAACATGATGGTCCCTATCTTTGCCCACCGCAAAGATTTAAGTAAGTAAGATCACTTCAAGGCCGGTCTCCGGACTCAGTAAACACATAAATGCGTGAATACTTTACCGTTGCGGGGGCAGTGTTGGGGTTGTAATCATCATGATAACGCACCAACTTCCCGATTATCTTGCTGTATGTTTTAATACCTTAAAACCAATACACTGTATTAAGCAAGCACCCTGAAAATAGGCTGTTATTGTGAGCAGTTTGTTTACAAATGTCAACGGACGTCTATACAGCTAAAAACTCAGTTATTTATTGTAAAACTTGAAGTTACGCCATAAGCGTTTAGCAAAGACTTGATTTTTGGTTTTATTTTAGGCGAATTTAATAGCTTATCCATTTGAATTTCTGAGATATTACTTCGATTCGGGTTAATCAAAAAATGCGTATCGTAAGTACCATCGGGTATATTGCTTTTATAGAGTAAGTCCATGTTAAAGATATTATTATTTTTAAAATATTGATAAGCAATGCTATTTAAAACCCCTACCTCAGCACGCTTTAGTAGTAGCATTTTAACTACGTTAAACTCATCAATAGTCAAACTCACTTGATGTTCTTCAGCTAAAAACTGCGTATCATTATTAAAATTAGCAAAGCGGTACGAGTAACCTAATACACCCGCCTTTGTGAGTGCGTTTAAATCATCAAAGTAGCTTTGTTCTTTTGTATTTTCTGATAAGGTATAGAGCTCGTTTTTAGTGATTACGTAAAACTGAGTTTGCTTTACAGAACTTCTTGCCGATTCAGGGAGCCATTGCAATGCCATTAAAAATAACAAATCAAACTCACCTAACTCGACCCATTTTTTTAGTCTTTTTACAGGAAGCGAGTTGAGCACGAAGTTATAGTCATTTTGAGATTCGTTTAATATTTTAATAAATTCAGGTGCTAAACCTTCTTGTTTTTCTGCATTTATAATAACTGGGAAATAGCCATCTTCAACCAATACATCTACATTGATTGGCTTAGCCACAGCATTTTTACTACACGCCATAAAAATTATAAATATAACTAACTTATACATTCAAAATCTTCACTATAAATCGCTAACCTAACATCACTACTAAGAGTAGACTAAATACATCCAGTTGCTTGGAAGCAAGCTTAAATGGCCCAGAAATAGTTTTTGAAGTCATCATTAGCCGTTTTTTACGGCTAAGCAGGTGGTATTGCGGGTTTAAATGTGTAGTTATTAACTCCACATTTAAACCCCTACATCTCGTTAATCGCGAAAGTTTTTAAACTGGAAAGGCTGGCCTAAATCGGCACCGCGTACTACTTGCATAGCAGCTTGTAAGTCATCACGTTTTTTACCCGTTACACGCACTTCTTCACCCTGAATAGCAGCTTGTACTTTTACTTTTGAGTCTTTAATGGCTTTGACTACTTTTTTTGCTACATCTTTTTCGATGCCTTGTTTAAGTGCAACATTACGATACACGTTTTTACCAGCACGTGTGATCTCTTGCAGATCTAAGCTCGCCACATCCATTCCGCGCTTAGATATTTTAGCGGCTAAAATATCAAATAACTGCATTACTTGCTGGTCAGCTTCAGCTTTTAGCTTAATGATTTTGTCGTTTAGCTCAATCGAAGCATCAACACCTCTAAAGTCAAAACGCGTGTCTAACTCGCGATTTGCGTTATCTACTGCATTTTTAGCTTCGTTCATTTCCACTTCTGATACGATATCAAATGAAGGCATTGGGTTCTCCTAACTATTAATTCTAAATTTATGCGCTGATTATA